>OGYL01001445.1_pt1 | contig 18337 bp, 16 predicted proteins | sample 1576541 | NCBI WGS metagenome assembly OGYL01 (sample SAMEA3541551, study PRJEB24748) | human gut metagenome | biome: human gut; feature: human-associated habitat; material: faeces | place: China | collected 2012 | reverse complement strand
ACGCATCTTCTTTTATGATACCTAAAAAAACTTACACACTTAACTTGACAAACCCTTATCGACTGGGCTACAGATCCAAAGGCGTTCTTAGATAAACACTTGTCGGATATCATGGGAGCATACAAGGGACTGTTCAGTCTTTGTGATTATGATCCGCAGAAAGTGGGCAAGGCAGAGCAGTGCTACAAGAATGCATTGAATAACTTCAAGATGACTTTGATGCAAGATAAAATCTCTAGCTGACAATATAACTGTAATAGCAGTTTACATTTTCTCACAGAAAAGTACCCTCGGTAAAAAATCCGAGGGTACTTTTTATAATAGAAGATAATCAAAATGCCAAGCCATTGTCTTTAGACAGTTTACGAATATCTTCGAGTGAAAGATACGTAGAATTCATGATGGATTTCAGAGGAATGCCATCCTGTAACAAGGAGATGGCATTCCGAATTGCGGCATTTCGCTCGGCTTCTTCTTTTGCATTTTCAAGGGCGCATTTCTGATCCCATTTGAAGTTGACCATATCGAACACCTCCAACACGTTTCATTTTTTCCTACTTCGAGTATAGCACAGCCAAAACTGCCTTGTCACTTTGCCAGCTTCTGTAGTACAATGATATCGACAGAGCGTTTGTTCTGTCATATAGATGATAGGTTTTGTATAAGGGGGCGTTCTTATGGACAAGGAACGGAAAGTAGAGGCTCCGCAGCCGCATACGCAGCTGACGCATGCGATTGGGACGGACCGGGCGATCATCATGGGGGACCCGGCGCGGGTGGATGCGATTGCGAAGCTCATGGATGACCCGCAGCCGTGGGCGTTTAACCGCGAATACAAGTCGGTGGTCGGCACATACCGCGGTCAGCGGATCTTGGCGATGTCGACGGGCATCGGGGCGCCGTCGGCTGGCATTGGTGTGGAGGAGCTCCACAACGTCGGCGTGAAGTACGTCATCCGCGTGGGCTCGGCTGGCGCGATGCAGAAGGACATCCCGCTCGGCAGGCTCGTGATCGCGGAGGGGGTCGTGCGCGATGACGGACTCTCGCGCAAGTACGTGCCGGAGATCTATCCGGCTGTGCCGTCGTACCGGCTCCTGCACCTAGCGCACCGCTATGCGCCGCAGGCGGTCTACGGCATCGTGCGCTCGCATGACGGCTTCTATGTCGACGACAATGCCGAGGTCGAGTCGTTCTGGTCGAAGAAGGGCATCAAGGCGGACGACATGGAGTCGGGCATTCTCATGGTCATCGGCAGGCTGCGCGGCATGGAGACGCTGTCCATCCTCAACAACGTCGTCCTCTATCAGGGTGACCTCGCGGAAGGCGTCAACAGTCTCGTCAACAGTGCGGACCTCGTGGCGCAGGGCGAGCGCGACTCGCTGCTGACGGCGCTGAATATCCTGTCGGACAAGGAAATGGAGAAATGACATGACGAAACACAATTGGTTCTACAGCCAGCTCTTCACGAACTGGAAGCGCTTTGAGGTCATCTACGTGACCATCCTGATTCTCTTGCAGCTTGCGGTCTTTGCCATCGTGCCGGACAGTCCGATCGGCATGATCTCGGGCGTCGCCGGTGTCATCTGCCTCGTCTACGGCATGAAGGGGCGCAAAATCTCGTTCATCTTCGGCTTCATCCAGTGTGTGGCGATGACGTACGTCGCGTGGATCAGCCATGCATACGGCTCGTTTGCAATGGACATCGTCTACGTCATCTCGCAGCCGATTGGCTGGTACCTCTGGGGACGCCAGCAGCAGACGCATTCGTTCCAGCCGGGCACGCGCAAGAAGGTGTTCTTCGGCGCGTTCCTCGCCTGGGCCATCGGCTGGTGGGTGCTCGCGGGCCAGCTGCCGTACTTCGACTCGATTAACTTCGTCATCAGCTTCATCGCGCAGGTCCTCTACGTGCTCAAGTACAACGAGAACTGGTCGCTCTGGATTTTCGTCAACGTCGCGAACTTCGTCTACTGGTCGATCCTGTCGGTCCAGATGATGATGGGCGACAACACGATTGGCACGCTCGGTGCGAACCTCTCGCAGGTCGCACTGCAGGCAGCTCTGCTTTTCAATGCGATTTATGCACAGAAGGTTTGGAGCAGTGGCGAGGCCAACAACGAAGGCGGCGCGGCCTGACGGATAAGTATAGAAGGCATCCTTTCTCTGGGGATGTCTTTTTTTGTTCTATTGTAACTCTGTAACATCTTTTTGCTCGATAGAAAAGGCTTCTGGCGAGTTTTGGCGAATTTAAGAAACATAGCATAGAATGTCTATAACTCAAAGCTTAGCGATAGAAAGGGGCGATTCTCATGAAGATTGCGGTCATCAATTCGTTCATGAACGATGCGCATCGTGAGAAGATATCGGCTGCGGCGGCACAGCACAGCATGGAAGTTGCGTACTACAAGACGAATGACGAGGCGCTGCCGCACCTCGCGGATGTCGACATCATCTATGCGGCGGCGACGGGGGGCGGATCGAAGCTCGCGGAAGCGGCGCCGCACCTCAAGTGGTTCTGCAGTGTGTCGGCCGGCGTTGATCCGGTGCTGAAGCCGGGCGTGCTGCCGGACGGCTGCCTGCTGTCGAATTCGTCGGGCGCGTACGGCGTGACGATCGCGGAGCACCTCGTCATGGTGACGCTGATGCTCGTGCGTCGCTATCCGGAGTATGCGGAGCTCATCCGCCGTCACGAATGGAAGAACAACCTGCCGCTGCGCTCGATCAAGGGAAGCCGCGTGACGATCGTCGGCACGGGCGATATCGGCACGCGCTATGCAGAGCGCATCCAGTCGTTCCAGCCGGCGGCCATCATCGGCGTCAGCCGCACGGGCCGCAAGCGCAGCCCGGTCTACGACACGGTCGTCAAGCAGGAGAAACTCGAGTCGTATTTGCCGAAGACGGATATCCTCGTGCTCTGCCTGCCGGGCACAAAGGCGACGACGAACATGATCTCGCGCGAACGCCTGGCCATGCTGCCGAAGGATGCATTCGTCATCAATGTCGGCCGCGGCAATTCGATCGACCAGGCGGCGCTCGTCGAGGCGCTCAATGCGGGGCATCTCGCGGGAGCGGCGCTCGACGTCATGGCCAAGGAGCCAATCCCGGAGGGCGACCCGCTCTGGACGGCGAAGAACGTCATCCTGACGCCGCACTGCTCGGGCAAGATGACGCTCGCGTACACGCGCGACAAGACGGTCGAGATGTTTTGCGAGGACCTCGAGCACTTCGTCAAGCAGGAACCGCTCGAGCACGAGGTCAAGCGCGATCTCGGCTACTGACTGTATTCGGCTCCTGCAGAGCGTGTGTCTGTGTTCAAATGAAGGAAGAGAGCTGTTGCGCGATGCGCGGCGGCTCTTTTTTCTTGTATTTCCGCTCTTTTTCAGGCTTTTTCAGTCTTTTTCGCGGGATACGTTTTGCATACCACTGGCTAAGATGATATAATTGTTACCGTATATCCATATCCGAATGTCCAAGATACTTCTATACTAGTACGGCTGCGCTCCGGTGCGGCATCAAAGGGGTTGGCTTCATTGACGCAAACACAGTTTGATAAACGCAATATCACGATGATGATGGACTTCTACGAACTGACCATGGCCAATGGTTACTTCAAGGACCACGACAAGGACGTCCAGGTGGCGTTCGATGTCTTCTATCGCCAGAATCCGGACGAAGGCGGCTTCGCCATCTTTGCGGGTCTCGAGCAGGTCATCGAGTATGTGGAGAACATGACCTTCACGGACGAGGATGTCGAGTACTTCCGCCAGCAGCACATGTTCTCGGAGGAATTCCTGACGTACCTCAAGAACTTCCATTTCAAGGGCGACATCTACGCGCTGCCGGAAGGCACGGTCATGTATCCGAATGAACCAATCCTGACGGTCGTCGCGCCGCTCATCGACGCGCAGCTCGTGGAGACGGCCATTCTCGCGCAGATCAACCATCAGTCGCTGATTGCGACGAAGGCGCGCCGCATCTGCAAGGCGGCTGCCGGCCGTGCGGTATCGGACTTCGGCGCCCGCCGCGCCCACAACATGGATGCGGCGACGTACGGCGCACGCGCTGCCTACATCGGCGGTGTCGTTGGCACGGCGACGTGTTCGGCTGGCGAGATGTTCGGCATCCCGATCTCGGGCACGATGGCACACAGCTGGGTCATGTTCTACGGCGACGAGTACGAGGCGTTCAAGAAGTATGCAGAGACGTATCCGGATGCGACCATCTTGCTCGTCGATACCTACGATGTCATCCATTCGGGCATCCCGAATGCCATCCGTGTCGCACATGAGGTGCTCGAGCCGATGGGCAAGCGCCTCCTCGGCATCCGCATCGACTCGGGCGACCTCGCGTACCTTTCTAAGCGCGTGCGCAAGATGCTCGACGAGGCGGGCCTGCCGGACTGCAAGATCGTCGTCTCGAACAGCCTCGATGAGTTCACGGTCTCGTCGCTCTTGACGCAGCAGGGCGCTTGCATCGATTCGTTTGGCATCGGCGAGCGTCTGATCACGGCAAAGTCGGAGCCGGTCTTCGGCGCCGTCTACAAGCTCGCGGCCGTCGGCGAGAACGACCACTTCGCGCCGCGCATCAAGGTCTCGGAGAACGTCGAGAAGATCACGAATCCGGGTCTCAAGGACCTCTACCGCGTCTACGACGAGAACGGCCATGCGGTCGCAGACCTCATCGCAAAGTGCGGTGAGCAGTTGGACGATTCGCAGCCACTGCGCTATGTTGACCCGCAGAAACCGTGGAAGAACCGCTCGTTCGAGAACTGCACGTTCAAGAACCTGCGCAAATGCTATGTCCGCCAGGGCAAGCGCACGGAAGAGCTGCCGAAGCTCGATGCGATCCGCAACTATGTCAAGAACCAGCTCGACCACGAGATCTGGGAAGAGGAGCAGCGCTTTGAGAATCCGCACCGCCATTACCTCGATATGACGCCGGACTACTACGAGCTCAAGATGGACCTCTTGACGAAGACGCGTCGCGCACACGGCTGATAGCTGGGGGATACGCAATGATCAAAGGAACGACAAAGAATCTCGGCGTCATGGGCTGGCCCATCGCGCACTCGCTCTCGCCGGTGCTGCAGAATGCGGCCATCGAGGAGGCGGGGCTCGACTACGTCTACATCTCGCTGCCCGTGCCACCGGAGAAACTCAAGGAAGCGGTGGCGGGCCTCAGAGCCATGCAGTTCACGGGCTGGAATGTCACGATTCCGCACAAGCAGGCCATCATGGCGGAGCTCAACGCGGTCGATGAGGACGCCCGCATCATCGGGGCGGTCAACACGGTCGTCAACCGGGATGGCCACCTGACGGGCTACAACACGGACTGCATCGGCTTCATGCAGCCGCTCGCCCAGCAGGGCTTCTCGCCGAAGGGGAAGGAAGCGACCATCCTCGGCGCCGGCGGCGCTGCGCGCGCCGTCATCTGGGGCCTGCTGCGCGCCAAGGTCAAGCGCATCACGCTCGGCGTGCGCAATCCGGCGAAGGCCGCGCGCCTCGCGCAGGAGTTTGCGGACTACGGCGAGATCCAGGTGCTCCACTGGGAGGACGGCGCCTTCTTGGACCACCTCGCGGTGACGGACCTGCTCGTCAACACGACGCCGCTCGGCATGTACCCGCATGTCGAGGGAATGCCGCCTGTCGACTGGGCAAAGCTCAAGCAGGATGCACTCGTCTACGATATCATCTACACGCCGGAGCGCACGCGCTTCCTCTGCGAGGCGCAGGAGCACGGCCATGCCATCATCAACGGCGAGGGCATGCTGGCCGGCCAGGGTGCGGCGGCCTTTACGCTCTGGACGGGCGTGGCGCCGGACATCGCGCTGATGAAGCGCGCTCTGCGCGAGGAACTCGCCTCGCGTCAGGGCAAATGATCAAAAAAACAGTGAAAGTTGAGGTTTTTATTTGACTGCTATCACATATGAGCTCGTCAAGAAAGACGAGCGCACGGGAGCACGCGCGGGCATCATCCACACGCCGCACGGCAGCTTCCCGACACCAATCTTCATGCCGGTCGGCACGCAGGCGTCCGTCAAGGGCGTCTCGCCGGATGAGCTCCGCGACCTCGGTGCGGGCATCATCCTTTCGAACACGTATCATCTCTTCCTGCGCCCGGGCATGGACCTCATCCGCGAGGCCGGCGGCCTGCACAAGTTCATGCACTGGGACCGCGCCATCCTGACGGACAGCGGCGGGTTCCAGGTCTTCAGCCTCGGTGACCTGCGCAAGATCACGGAGGAGGGCGTGACGTTCCGCTCGCACATCGACGGCTCGAAGAAGTTCCTCTCGCCGGAGGTCTCGATGGAGGTCCAGATGGCGCTCGGTTCGGACATTGTCATGGCCTTCGATGAGTGCGTGCCGTATCCGGCCGACTACGACTATGCGAAGAAATCGACGGAGCGCACGATCCGCTGGCTCAAGCGCTGCAAAGAGGCGATGACGGCCCCGAATCAGGGCCTCTTCGGCATCGTGCAGGGCGGTATGTACAAGGAGCTGCGCGAGTGGAGCGCCCGCGAGACGACGGCGATGGACCTGCCGGGCTACGCGGTCGGCGGCCTCTCGGTCGGCGAGCCGAAGGAGCTCATGTACGAGATGCTCGAGTACTCGACATCTCTTCTGCCGCAGGACAAGCCGCGCTACCTCATGGGCGTCGGCACGCCGGACTGCCTCGTCGAGGGCGTGCAGCGCGGCATCGACATGTTCGACTGCGTCTACCCGACGCGCGTCGCGCGCAATGGCATGGCCATGACCTGGACGGGCCGTCTCGTCATGAAGAACGCGCAGTTCACGCATGACCACCACGTGCTTGAGGAGGGCTGCGGCTGCTATGCCTGCCGCAATGGCTACACGCGCGCCTACATCCGCCACCTTGTGCGTGCGAACGAAATCTTCGGCCTGCGCCTCCTGTCGCTGCACAATCTCTACTTCCTGCAGGAATTCATGCGCCGCATGCGCCAGGCCATCCTCGATGACCGCTTCACGGAATTCCGCAGCGATTTCTTCAACCACTATCAGATGCACGGCAAGCAGTGATTGCACCGCGCATTCGCATTACGATAGGTAAGTATAAGTGCTATTGAGTTAAAAGAAAAATAAAGGAGTTGTTCATTATGAGTCCAGAAATGCTTGGAACCTGGGGCCCGATTGTCGTCATGATCGCGATCTTCTACTTCCTGCTCTATCGTCCGCAGAAGAAGCAGCAGAACCGCCGCCGTGCGATGCTCGACGGCCTCAAGAAGGGTGACCAGGTCATCACGATTGGCGGCATCTACGGCACGATTGAGGAGCTTGGCGACAAGTCGCTGAAGCTCAAAATCGCCGATGGTGTCGTCATCGAAGTCGTGCGCTCGAGCGTCAACGCCAACGTCACGCAGCAGGAGGCCGCCTGATGACGACGCTGCACGAGAAAAAGCTCGCCGAGAAAAAGGCGCTTCGCCAGAAGATGCTTGCCTTCCGCAAGGGGCTGACGAAGGAGCAGCATGAGGAGAAGAGCCGGGCCATCCTCGCGAGACTCTACGAGGAGCCGCGCTACCAGCAGGCGAAGACCATTTTCGCCTACGCCTCGATGCCCGACGAAGTCCAGCTCTACGGCCTTCTCGCCCATGCACTCAAGCAGGGCAAGCGCGTTGGCCTGCCGCTCATTACGGGCAAGGGGCTCATGGAAGTCGTCAACCTACCGTCGCTCGACTCGCTCGTGCCGGGCAAGTTTGGCATCCTGACCGTCCGCGAGGAGGAACAGTCCATCATCCCTGCCGCTGAAGTCGACTTTGTCGTCGTGCCCGGTGCGGCGTTCTCGCCAGCGGGGGACCGCCTCGGCCTCGGCGGCGGCTACTACGACCGCTACCTTGCGCTGAAGGCACCACAGGCTTACCGTGCAGCACTGACCTTTGATGGCCAGGTCGTCCCGAGCGTCCCGATGGAAGCGCATGATGCAAGAGTCAATCTGATCCTGACGGAAACGCGTCGGATTGAACCAAATAAATAGACCACGTAGAAAGGGTTGTGAAACGTTGAGAAAGAATAGTCTCATCAAACTCATTGTCTGCATCGTGGCCATCGTCGGCATATTCCTTGCCTTTGTCAAGCCTCTGGCCAATTCCATACGCCAGGGCCTCGACCTGCAGGGCGGCACGCATGTCGTGCTCGAAGCCGAGGACACGGATGTAGCAAAAGTCAACGATGATGCGATGAACCGCGTCGTCACCATTATGGAGAAGCGCGTCAACGCGCTGGGCCTCACGGAGCCAATCATCCAGCGTGAGGGCGAGCGCCGCGTCATCATCGAGCTGCCGGGCGTCAAGGACCCGGATGCCGCTATCAAGACCATCGGCAAGACGGCTATGCTCGAGTTCAAGGATGAAGAGGGTAACACGGTGCTGACGGGTACCGACCTCAAGGACGCACAGGCCGCGACGAACCAGCAGAACGGCCAGAACGTCGTCAACCTCGAATTCACGGATGAGGGCGCGAAGAAGTTCGCCGACCTCACGACGAAGAACGTCGGCCGCACGATCGCCATCCTGCTCGATGGTGAGGTGCTGACGGCACCGAATGTCCGCGAGCCGATCCTCGGCGGCAAGGCCGAGATCTCGGGCCAGAAGACGCTCGAAGAGGCGCAGAACCTCGCCGTCGTCCTTAGGAGCGGCGCACTGCCGGTCAAGGTCAACATCATCGAGACGCGCACGGTCGGCCCGACGCTCGGCCAGGACTCCAAGGATAAGTCGGAGTTCGCCTTTGCCGTCGGCCTCGGCGCTGTCCTGCTGTTCATGATTCTCTTCTACCGCATGTCGGGCTTTATCGCCGACATCGCCCTGATGGCCTACACGCTCATGCTGCTGGGCCTCCTGTACCTGCTCGATGCGACGCTGACCCTGCCGGGTGTCGCCGGTATCATCCTGTCCATCGGTATGGCCGTCGACGCGAACGTCCTGATTTTCGAGCACTTCAAGGAAGAGTACCAGATCCAAGGCAAGACGCTGCGCCTCTCGATGGAGTCGGGCTTTAAGCGCGCCTTCACGACGATCTTCGACTCGAACATCACGACGATCATCGCCGCAGCCGTCCTGTTCTTCCTCGGCACGGGCACGATTCGCGGCTTCGCCATCACGCTGGGCCTCGGCACCGTGCTCTCGATGTTCACCGCCATCACACTGACGCATTACATGCTCAAGCTCATGGTCGACTCCAAGCTCTTCGAGAAGCCGGGTGCCTATGGTGTCACGGGCTTCATGCTCTGGAAAAAAGAGGATCTGAAAAAGGAGGATTTGAAGAAGGATGCTTAAATTCGATATAGCAGGTCATCGGAAAATCTGGTTCCTCATTTCCGCTTTGATCATCATCCCGGGCCTCATCTGCATGGCCGTCCGCGGCTTCAACTTCGGTATCGACTTTACCGGCGGTACCATCATTGACCTCAAGTTCAACCAGCCGGTCAGCATTGCAGAGGTCCGCACGAGCCTTGCAAAGTACGACCTCGACGATGCGACCATCCAGCTGTCGGGCGCACAGTCCGACGTCAAGGAATCGGAAGACGTCATGATCCGCACGCGCGACCTCGAGGAGGACCAGCGCAAGGAAGTCATGGCGACGCTCAAGAGCGATGTCGGTGACTACAAAGTCCTGCGTGAGGAGAAAGTCGGCGCGACGATTGGCGGTGAGCTCATCACGAATGCCATCCTGGCACTCGTCGTCTCGTGGGCACTGATTATCCTCTACGTCGCCTACCGCTTTGAGCTGCGCTTTGGCATCGCCGCCGTCCTCGCGCTCATCCACGATATCCTCATCGTGCTCACAGTCTTCTCGCTGACGCAGCGCCAGATCGACTCTTCGTTCATCGCGGCGCTCTTGACGATCGTCGGTTACTCCATCAACGATACGATCGTCATCTTCGACCGCATCCGCGAGAACCTCAAACTGCACTTCCGCCGCGGCGGCAACATCGACGAGCTCGTCGACCGCAGTATCTATCAGACGCTGACGCGCTCGCTCTACACGGTCTTCACCGTCCTCTTCACGACGGCCGCCCTCTACTTCTTCGGCGGCGACACGACGAAAGACTTCGCGTTTGCCCTGCTCGTCGGCTTCACCGTCGGCTGCTACTCGTCGATCTTCATCGCGAGCCCGCTCTGGATTGTCTTCCGCAACTGGGGCGAGAAGAAGAAGCACCAGCCGAAACCAGAGGCTGCGTAAAATCGCATATTAGATTTTTCAAGAGACTGCTGTTGTGGCAGTCTCTTTTTTGTTTTATGCGCATGACTGATTCGATTTACATCCGGAACGGGGCTGGGGCTGTATTTCAGCTTCGTCGCTCCGTTGAATGGGCCCCATGTCACGCCTTCTATATCTAGCAATTTCACCGCCTGCCGCGGCGTTCTGACATCACCGTGTCAAGAAGAAGCTGTATCGGGGCCCAGCCCTGCGGGCAGTCACTGCGCTCCTGCAGGTGAAATACAGCCCCGCCCCTGAGTCCATGCGTGACAGTCGCTTTGAGCTCCATGCAGTCGCGTTTCTCTTAGTTCCTGTGTGATGCAGGTCTGCGCTTGAGAGCGGCTCGGGGCTCGAAAGGAACTGAGCAGGGAGGGTACCATTCCGCTTGCAGGAACGGCGTGATTGCCCGCAGGGATGGGCCGCCCCGCGCACTTGCAGGGCCACGGATGAAGGAACGCCACGGCAGGCGGCGAATGGGCTTTTGGGATGCGAAAGGTACATGCGGTCCATTTAACAGAGTGACGAAACCGGAATGGTACCCTCCCTGCTACGATAATCTTTCACGAGTCTGGTGCGTCCGCGATGAAGCTGAAATACATCCCCCCGGCCCATTGCCAATAGTTTCTCGATGAGAGAATATTAATGCCGCGAATCCCATATAAATTTTAGTTGTCATGTTTTCGCTTTTCCTGTATGATAGAGAGAAACATTGTAAACTATGATATAATATAGATAACGTAAATACACAAGATAACAAAGAGGGATACGAGTTGTATAAGAAGTGGAAATTGTATGAGCCGGTGCCGGAGCTAGCGGCGTTTGCGCGGGAGATTGGCCGGGATACGACGGTGGCGGCGCTCCTCTGGCATCGCGGCATCCGCACGCGCGATGCGGCGGAGCTCTTCCTGCATCCGGAGCGGCTGCCCTTTGCCGACCCGTTCGCGATGCGCGATATGGACAAGGCCGTCGCGCGCATCCAGAAGGCATTGGAGCGAGGCGAGCACATCACGGTCTACGGCGACTACGATGTCGACGGCATGACGGCGACGTCGCTTCTGACGCGGACGCTGCGCAAATTCGGCGCGAAGGTGGACTTCTACATCCCCGACCGCATGACGGAAGGCTACGGCCTCAACCGCCGGGCGCTCGAGGAGATTGCGGAGCAGTCGGACCTGCTCGTCACGGTGGACTGTGGCATCGCCTCAGTCGCGGACGTCGCGGCGGTACAGGGCGCCGGCAAGCTTGACATCATCATCACGGACCACCATCTGCCGGGCAGTGAGCTGCCGCCCGCCTGCGCGGTGCTCAACCCGCATCGCGCGGACTGCCCGTATCCCGACAAGGACCTCGCGGGCGTCGGCGTCGCCTTCAAGCTCTGCCAGGCCCTTGCTGCTGCGCGGTCGGGGAAGCTGTGGGATGGCCAGTCGGCCTTCACGGATGACCTCGAGCTCGTCGCGCTCGGCACGGTCGCAGACATCGTGCCGCTGCGCGGGGAGAACCGCCGCATCGTCAAGCAGGGCATGGCCCGCATGGAGGCGACTGCACTGCCGGGCGTCGCGGCGCTCGTCGAGGTCGCGGGGCTCAAGGACAAGAAAATCACGGCGGGTCATCTCGGCTTTTTGCTCGCGCCACGGCTCAATGCGGCAGGGCGCATCGAGTCGGCGCGCACGGGCGTTGCACTCTTGACGGCGGAGGACCGCGCGCAGGCCGACAAGCTCGCGCTCGAGCTCGACCTGCTCAACACAGAGCGGCGCGAGATTGAGCGCACGATCTGCAAGACGGCGGAGCAGGAGCTTGAATCCCTCGACATGGCGGAGGAAAAGGCCATCGTCGTTGCGGGCAAGGGCTGGAACCCCGGCGTCATCGGCATCGCGGCATCGCGGCTCGTCGACAAGTTCTACAAGCCGACCATCGTGCTCTCCGTGCAGGAGGACGGAATCTGCCGCGGCTCGTGCCGCAGCATCGAGGGGCTCAACATGTACGAGGCGCTCTCGGCCTGCAAGGAGCATCTGCTGCAGTTCGGCGGCCACGCGATGGCGGCTGGCCTCTCGCTGCGCGAGGAGGAGCTGCCCGCGTTCCGCGCGGCGTTTGCCGCCTATGCGGGCGCGCATCTCTCAGAGGAGGACTACGAGCCGAAGGTCTCGGTCGAGTTCGAGATGATGCCGGAGGAACTGACGCTTGACCTCGTCGAGGAGCTTTCGCTGCTCGAACCGTACGGCATGGGCAACCCCAAGCCGTATTTCGGCTGCCGCAATGTGCGCGGCCGCGAAGCGATGGCCATCGGGCGCGAGCAGAACCACCTGCGCTTCAAGCTCGGCACGGAGGATGCACCTGTGACGAGCCTGATGTGGAACCGCGCTGACCTCGCCGCCGCGGTCAACCGCGAAACACTCGACGTCGTCTACGCGCCAGCCATCAATGAGTGGAACGGGCGCCGCAGCCTGCAGTGCATGGTCGAGGATCTGAGCCCTGCAGCGAGCGAGCGCGTCTTCCCCGAGAAGGAACTGTTGCGCGATATTTACCGCTACTTCTACGCCATGCAGAGGGGGCAGGGACTGATTCCCTTTGACACAGCGGCGCTCACAGCAGGTTTTTGCCAGTCATTCCATCATATTTCGCAGTATACGATGGGTGCGGCCTTGCGCATTTTCCAAGAATTAGGTATCCTAAGAGAGAATCTCAATGAAAATCGCTATTATTTGCCACCCGTTCAGGGCAAGCAGGGAAAGATGGAACTGGACGCTTCGCCGACGTACCGGCGGCACAAGGTCATCTGACAGGGATAGAGAAACAGAAAGACCTTGCATCACGCGGCAAGTCTATGCGTGATGACAAAAAGGAGTGGGATGTATGAATGACAAAGAGAAAGAACCGGTGACGATCGAGAACATCCTCGACGCTGTCAAATCGTATTCGCCGAAGGCCGACCTCGACCTCATCCGGCGCGCCTATGAACTCGCGAGAAAGGCCCATGCCGGGCAGACGCGCGTGTCGGGGGAGGCGTACATCATCCACCCGCTGCACGTCGCCCAGATCCTCACGCAGCTACACCTCGACGATGCGACCATCAGCGCGGCGCTGCTGCACGATGTCGTCGAGGACACGATTTACACGAACGACCAGATGAAGGAGATGTTCGGCGACGAGGTCGCGATGCTCATCGACGGCGTGACGAAACTCGGCCGCCTGCAGTATAAATCGAAGGAAGAGGCGCAGCTCGAGAGCTACCGCAAGATGTTCCTCGCGATGGCCAAGGACATCCGCGTCATCATGATCAAGCTTGCGGACCGCCTGCACAACATGCGCACGCTCAAGTACATGCGCGAGGACAAGCAGAAGCGCATCGCGCGCGAGACGATTGAGATCTACGCGCCGCTCGCGAACCGTCTCGGCATCTCGAGCATCAAGTGGGAGCTTGAGGACCTCTGCCTGCGCTATCTCGAGCCGGAGATCTACTACGACCTCGTCGAGAATGTCAAGCAGAAGCGCAAGGAGCGCCAGACGTTCATCGATACGTCCATCGAGCAGATCAAGGAGAAGCTCGCCGAGGCGCACATCAAGGCGGACATCAGCGGCCGCGCGAAGCATTTCTACAGCATCTACAAGAAGATGAAGCGCGACAACAAGGAGCTCAGCGAGATCTACGACCTCTCGGCCGTGCGCGTGCTCGTCGACTCGGTCAAGGACTGCTACGGCGTGCTCGGTGTCATCCACGCGATGTGGAAGCCAATCCCGGGCCGCTTCAAGGACTACATCGCCATGCCGAAGTCGAACGGCTACCAGTCCCTGCACACAACGGTCATGACGCGCGGCTATCCGCTCGAGATCCAGATCCGCACGTTTGCGATGCATCAGGTCTCGGAGTACGGCGTCGCGGCGCACTGGAAGTACAAGGAAGCGGGCAAGGGCGCCAAGGCAACGGGGGCTGTCGATCAGAAGATGAGCTGGCTGCGCCAGATGGTCAATCTGCAGCAGGAGCTCAGCGACCCGAAGGAGTACTTCGAGGCGCTCAAGGTCGATGTCTTCTCAGATGAAGTCTTTGTCTTTACGCCGAAAGGCGATGTCGTCGACCTGCCGAAGGGCTCCATCCCGATTGACTTTGCTTACCGCATCCACACGGAAGTCGGCCACCACTGCGTCGGCGCCAAGGTCAACGGCAAGCTCGTGCCGCTCGAGTACAAGCTCAAGAACGGCGACATTGTCTCCGTCATCACCAACAAGGCGAACAACGGCCCGAGCCGCGACTGGCTCAATATCGTCGCCTCGTCGGAGACGCGCAGCAAGATCCGCTCGTGGTTCAAGAAGGAGAAGCGCGAGGAGAACATCGAGCAGGGCCTTGAGCTTATCAAGGACGAGGCCAAGCGCCTCGGCTATGCGCCAAAGTCCCTGCTCAAGGAAGGCAGGCTGCAGCAGGTCGCCGACAAGCTCAATATCCTCAGTGAGGAAGACCTGCTCGCCGCACTCGGCTACGGCGGCATCACGGTCCGCAGCGTCATGACGAAGCTCATCGAGCTCTACAAGAAGGACCTCAAGGAGGCCACGCCGCCCGATGTCTCAAAGATGCTCTCGGAGCTCAAGACGCCGCAGCACGTCGGCAAGCGCAACCGCTCGAGCCACGGCGTGCTCGTCGAGGGCGAGAGCGGTCTGCTCGTCCGCCTGGCCCGCTGCTGCAACCCGATCCCCGGCGACCCGATCACGGGCTTCGTCACTAAGGGGCGCGGCGTCTCCGTCCATCGCGCGGACTGCCCGAACGTCCTGCGCGACAACGACCTCTCGCGCATGATCGAGGTCAGCTGGGATATCGGCCTCGACAAGGACTACACGGTCGAGATTGAGATCGTCTGCAACGACAAGAGCGGCGTGCTCGCAGAGCTCCTCGCCGTGCCGTCGGAGATGAAGATCAACATCCACAGCGTTAACGCCAACCCGAACCGCAGCAACAAGACGTCGACCATCATCATGGGCCTCGACGTCAAGAACGCGACGCAGGTCTCCCAGATCATGACGAAGATGCGCCGTCTCAAGAACGTCTACAGCGTCTCCCGCGCCCTGAGCAGCCGCACGGGGCAGTGAGTACAGAGCGTCTAGAACAGTTGATTTCAGTTCTCTTTTGATTGTATTTTTTTCACATTTTTGTTATAATATATGCATTTGAAATGTTACGATATCCTGTGAATGAAATGAAACAATGATACAGAGGGGTAGCAGGGATCAAGAATCAATAGACGATAGAAAAGGGGACTATATTATGTCACAGACTTTCACGATGGACGACCTCAAGCGCATGCTGCAGGAGCGCCAGCACAAGATGACACCGCAGCGCCAGGTCGTCCTCCAGATCTTCCTCGACCATCCGTGCGAGCACCTTTCGGCTGAGGATGTCCACGGCATCCTGCGCGACAACAAGTCCGAAATTGGCCTCGCGACGGTCTACCGCAGCCTCGAGCTGCTCTCGGAGCTCGGCATCCTGCAGAAGATGGAGTTCGGCGATGGCTGCAGCCGCTACGAGGTCAACAGGACGGACCCGTCGAAGCACCATCACCACCATCTGATCTGCACGAACTGCGGCAAGGTCATCGAGTTCCAAGACGATCTCTTGGAGCCGCTCGAAGAAGACATCAAGGAAAAGCTCGGCTTCACGGTCAGCGACCATCAGGTCAAGTTCTTCGGCCTCTGCAAGGAGTGCCAGGAGGCCCAGAAGTGACGGCAGTACATGCAGGAACCCAAGAGGCAAAGCTGACGGTCCGGACGTTCACGCTCAACAACCGCAAGGAGATCATCTCGAAAATCGTGCGCGAGGTGCTCGTGCTCTTCAAGGTGGAGATCGTGGGACGCCAGGGCGAGGCCGACTACCTGCAACTCTCTGTCATCAACCACCGCCTGCCCGACACCGAAGACGGACGCGTCATCATCGAGTCGGAGCTCATGCTCTTCGACCGTTCTGGCCGCGCCACTTCTTTCGTGCGGCGCGGCACGGGAGCACTCGACGAGCGCGAGGGCGCGGCGGTCAACCGCCTGATCAAGCTCAATCTCTACCATATCTTCTGCGAAGAACTCGATATGCCCCAGGCACCCTGGGGCATTCTGCATGGCGTGCGCCCGACGAAGATCGTGCACCGCTGGATCCGCGGCGGCATGGGGGAGGAAGATATCATCGAGCGCCTGCAGTCGGACTACGCCTGCAGCGAGGCGAAGGCGCGCGTCATCGTGCCGATGGCGTTCCGCCAGCTGCCATTCCTCGCGCAGTCGGACGAAAAGACGGTCAGCATCTACGTCGGCATTCCGTTTTGCCTGACGCGCTGCCTCTACTGCTCGTTCCCGTCGAACATCCTGCCGGGCAGGAAGCGCATCGCGGAGTTCATGACGGTCCTCAAGAAAGACCTGCTCGCAGCCAAGGAGGCCATCGACCGCTACGGCTTCCGCGTGCAGAATATCTACGTCGGCGGCGGCACACCGACGAGCTTGCCGGATGAAGCCTTTGCCGAAATGCTCAATATGGTATATAATGCTTTCTATGGGCCCTCTATCGTGGAATTCACGGTGGAGGCGGGCCGTCCGGACAGCATCACGCCCGCGAAGATCGAGACGATGAAGCGCCTTTCCGTCTCTCGCGTCAGCGTCAACCCGCAGACGATGCAGGCAAAGACGCTCCACCGCATCGGCCGCCAGCACACGCCGGAAGACGTCGTCACGATGTTCCACGCGCTGCGTGAGGCCGGCATCCCGCACATCAACATGGACCTCATCCTCGGCCTGCCAGGCGAGACGGCCGAAGATGTGCGCGACACGATGGAGAAGGTCACGGCGCTCGGACCGGACGACATCACACTGCACGCCCTGGCCCTCAAGCGCGGCTCGCGCCTGCGCCTCCTCATGGAGGACCAGCACGTCGAGCTGCCGTCCGACGAGGAGACGCGCCGCATGTCGGAAGTCGCGATGGCCTATGTCGAGAAGCTCGGCATGCGCCCGTACTACCTCTACCGCCAGGGCTACATGAGCGGCGATCTCGAGAACGTCGGCTGCTGCCGCGCCGGTGCGGAAGGCATGTACAACATCCAGATCATGGAGGAGCACCAGACCATCATCGGCATCGGCGGCGCGGCGACGACGAAGGTCGTCGACTTCCGCAAGAAGCGCATGAAGTCCTCGTTCAACGCGAAGGACCTCGTGACGTACCTGCGCGACATCGATATCTACATCGAAAAGCGCCGCGCACTTCTCGACGAAGCGTACGGCAATCCATCATAATTCATACAGGGGGAACGATTCATGCTCACCAATGCCCCTCGGGGAACAAAAGACATCCTGCCCGACACTGTCGGCGAATGGAACTACATCGAAGGGAAAATCCGCGAGATCTGCGGCCGTTACGGATTTGAAGAGATCCGCACGCCGCTCTTCGAGCACACGGAGCTCTTCCATCGCGGTATCGGCGAAGGCACCGATGTCGTCGACAAGGAGATGTACACGTTCGAGGACCGCGGCGGACGCAGCATCACGCTGCGCCCGGAGAACACGGCGTCAGTCGTGCGCGCTTACCTGCAGAACAAGCTCTACGGCGATTCCTCGCTCGTCAAGCTCTTCTACATCGGCTCGATGTTCCGCTACGACCGCCCGCAGGCCGGCCGCATGCGCGAATTCCATCAGTTCGGCGTCGAGTCGCTCGGCGAGGAGAATCCGATGGCCGATGCTGAGATCATCATGCTGGCCGTCGATTTCCTGCAGTCGCTCGGGCTCAAGGACCTGAAGCTCAGCCTCAACTCGGTCGGCTGCCCGAAGTGCCGTCCTGTCTACCGCAAGGTCCTGCAGGACTACTTCCGCGACAAGCTCGATGATCTCTGCGAGGACTGCCAGGACCGCTTCGAGCGCAGCCCGCTGCGCATCCTCGACTGCAAGGTCGATGCCGACAAGCCTTATATGGCTGATGCGCCGAAGATCACGGACTGCCTCTGCGACGAGTGCCGCGAGCACTTCGAGAAGGTCCAGAGCTACCTGACGAATGCCGGCATTGAGTTTGAGCTCGACCCGCGTCTCGTGCGCGGCCTCGACTACTACACAAAGACAGCCTTCGAAATCAAGTACGCGCCGCTCGGCGCGCAGAGCGCTGTCGCCGGCGGCGGCCGCTACGA
>OGYL01001438.1_pt1 | contig 18393 bp, 10 predicted proteins | sample 1576541 | NCBI WGS metagenome assembly OGYL01 (sample SAMEA3541551, study PRJEB24748) | human gut metagenome | biome: human gut; feature: human-associated habitat; material: faeces | place: China | collected 2012 | reverse complement strand
ACCTGAGTAACCCGGAGCACGAGGAATTCCGGGCGAATTAGCGGCAAAAAGGCGGAGCCAAGGCAGAGCCATACCACCGCCGTGGAGTGATTCTCACCGTTAACAAGATTCAGCACCGCAGCAAGAAAAAAACAACAGTCCGCTGAGATAAAACAGGTTGCATTTTTTCATAGAGCATTCCTCCGGTTTTGGTTTTTTCACCGGCTATTTTGGATACGGCAAGCGCAGGGGCAGCTGCCATTTTACTCCGCGTGCAAAGGGGCGCAGAGCGCCCACCCGGCACGCAGAAAGTGTGTGCCCGCAGCAGTCTGCGGGGCAAATTCATGAAGGGTGGCTTGCCTGCCTGCCCATGGAGACGTAAGCGCAAAAGCAGGAATGCGGGAAGGAGCAAGGGACGGTTTCGGCGAAAAAGCGTCTGGCGGTGGCGGAAAAGCCGAACGCAAGATTTTTTCATAATAGCTGGCTCGTAAGGTGAGCCGTACCAAAACTTCCTTGCGGAAATGTGCAGCGTTATAGTTCATCTGCACCTGAACCGGCAACTGTGCACCCGGCGCTTGCCGCACCCAAAATAGCCGGTGGAACGTTTATTTAGTTTTTGACGTTTTCCAGATAGGTCTCAAATGCCTCGGCAAAGCTGGCGTTCACATCAAAGGGGACAGTGTAGTCTACCTTGGAGGTCACATGTGATTATTTCTCCTTCTATTTTTCCTTCGAAAAGATACTCGTTATTACCTGTTATTAATGCTATGCAAGTTCTGAAACAGGCTGAACGATCGTTTTTGCCCTTTAAATTTTCAAGGACTTTTTGCATATTTTTCTCTGAGTTATGATCGTTTCCGGCATATCGGGCCGAATATACTCCGGGTTCGTTATTTAAAGACTTTATTTCGAGTCCCGTATCGTCTGCAAAACAGTCATAACCATATTTTTCTTTTATATATCGAGCTTTAATAAGTGCATTTTCTTCTATCGTGCTTCCGGTTTCAGGGATATCTTCATGACAATTTATATCATCGAGGCTTAAAATATTCAATGTATTATCAAGAATATTCCTGATTTCTTCCAATTTATGCTTGTTATTTGTTGCGAAGACGATCTGTTTCATAATAGAATAACTTATTATATATAACGTTATAAATAAACTTATTATTGTTAGTTCTTTCTGAAACAAAAATATAAAATAGATTTTATGAAATCGATACGGGCATATAAGTTTTTTCGGGAGTTCGGAAATATATTATATAGGAATAAAAGTTATTATTGTTTTTTGATCGGTACAGGTTTCTATTGGGCTTTATTTTTTACATTATCCGATTTTATATTTATACCATGTTCTTCTTTTAAGGATTACGTAGGTAACGGAATTCAATGGGCTTGTGTTTCGTTTGTTCCGTTTCTTTGTTAGGTGTTTGTTTCTATGAACAAATATTTGTTCGCTTTTCTTTTTCCTTTATTCAGTATTATATGTGCCGTACTTACTTATTTTGGATATGCTTATAAATTCGTTTTAAACAGTATGAACAGCTTTTAATAACGATGTGCGTATAACGGCAGAGCTTATTTCTCTTTATTTGGTGTTATTTGTACTGATAAATCTGTTTATATCTTTTTTTATTTGTACGGTTTCTTTGCAAGTTCGGAATAGCAGCAAATGGATATTATCCTTTGATCTTATCAAAACCTTCTCCATACACGCCGACTACATTAGATTGAGATATGAATGCGTGAGGATCTATTTCTTTTACCAGTCGGAAAATCGATAAGGATTCGTTTCTTTTGGCAAGGATGACCAATACTTTTTTGGGTTGTTTAGAGTACCATCCCATTCCGTCGAGAATAGTGACTCCCCTGTTGATATCCTTGTTGATACGGTCTGCTATTTCCTCATACTTTTCTGAAAATATCAATATTTGTATAGATCGTCTGACTCCGTTTATAACCATATCGCAGGTATAAGTCATGACTGCCATGACTACGATCCCGAAAACAATTTTTTCGATGCTATGGAAAAGTACGTAAGAGGACGATATGATAAGAAAGTCGCAATACAAAATAGATCTTCCTAAAGATATTTCTTTATACTTATTTATCATGGCGGCAATAATATCTGTTCCTCCGGTGCTGCCGTTATGGGTGAAGACAATACCTATTCCCGCTCCGCAGAGTATTCCTCCTATGATGCACGACATAAACGGTTCTCCGGTAATAAGCGGTTCTTTTATATACATTCCGAAAAATGAAAGAAGCAAAGTCATGACTATGACGCTGAATATGGTGCGTATGCAGAACTGTATTCCCAAAATACGTATTGCTGCTATTAGCAGTAAAGCATTTAGTGTAAAATAAGATATTGCTACCGGGATTTTAGTCCCGAAAAAGATGAGTGCCGAAACTCCGGCAATACCACCGGTGGTGATTTCATTGGTAAGTAGAAAACTCGTCCATCCGAAAGCATAAAGAACTAATCCGAAGACGATGATCGTGTAGTCTTTTATTTCGATCCAGGCTTTATGAGAATTTAGATTCATAATGCTGATACTGTTTATATTATTGTTATCAAGAACCTTGTCTGAATTTTCCAATAAGAAAATATGATCAGATCATTTTTGCGTTTTTTCCGGACTGTTTTCTTGTTTTCATTCGTCAGATAGCCTACTATCATTCTCGTAAAAAAGGTTCTCAAAAGAAACTTTCAAACTTGCCCTGAGCAAAATTTCGACGCTCTAAAACAATTTCAAAGTTACATCTTTTTTGTATTTTTCCAAATTTAGGTTCTTAGCAGACTGATATTCATAAACAACCCCGAAAAGTCTTAATTATTATACTTTTCGGGGATATTCTTGTAAAAATTTTTTCGTTTAAAGAACGATATTGACGATTTTTTTAGGGACGATGATGATTTTCTTAGGAGTCTTTCCATCTATCCATTTTGCAGATGACGGATGTTCCAATACTGTTTTTTCTATTTCTTCTTTAGAAGCATCTGCTGCGAATTCGATATTGAAGCGGGCTTTTCCATTGAATGAAATTGTATAGTTGACAGTATCTTCTTTAAGATATTCTTCATTAAATCCCGGCCATTGAGCATCACATACCGATGTCGTGTGTCCTAATTGCGACCATAATTCTTCGCATATATGCGGTGTGAACGGAGTCAACAGTATTATGATCTGTTCCAGTATTTTACTGTTTCTGCATTTTAATGCAGAAAGTTCATTTATACAAATCATAAAAGCACTGATAGAGGTATTGTATGAGAAATTTTCTATATCCCAGCTTACTTTTTTGATGAGTTTGTGTAATGATTTCAGTTCTTCTCGTGTAGGTTCTTCATTATTCACGATCAATTTGTCTCCGTCGAAGAACAAATTCCAGAATTTTTTCAAGAAACGGTGTACACCGTCTATACCGTTTGTATCCCAAGGTTTACTTTGTTCGAGCGGACCTAAGAACATTTCATATAAACGAAGAGTATCTGCACCGTATTTTTCTACTATATCATCCGGATTTACGACGTTGAACATCGATTTTGACATTTTTTCCACTGCCCATCCGCAGATATATTTTCCCTCTTCTAAGATAAATTCTGCCGTTTCAAATTCAGGTCTCCATTTTTTAAAGGCCTCTATATCGAGAATATCATTACTTACGATATTTACATCTACGTGTATAGGGGTCGTGTCATATTTCTTTTTAAGATTGTATGATACGAATGTATTGGTATCTTTTATTCTGTAGACGAAATTAGACCGGCCTTGAATCATACCTTGATTTACTAATTTGTGGAATGGTTCGGCTTCACAGACAATTCCCAGATCATACAGAAATTTGTTCCAGAAACGACTATAAATGAGATGTCCGGTGGCATGTTCGGTTCCACCGATATAAAGATCTACGTTGCGCCAATATTCGTTAGCCTCTTTCGATACGAGTGCATTATTGTTATGCGGATTCATATAACGGAGATAATATGCTGATGATCCGGCAAATCCGGGCATGGTACAAAGTTCTAAAGGAAAGTGATCTTCTGTTTCCCAATTTTTCGCTCTTCCCAGAGGCGGTTCACCTTGTTCGGTCGGTAGAAACTTATCTATTTCCGGCAATAACAAAGGCAATTTGCTTTCGTCCAGCATATAGGGCATATCGTCTTTATAATAGACAGGAAACGGTTCGCCCCAATATCGTTGACGGCTAAAAATGGCATCGCGCAGACGATAATTGACTTTGATCCGTCCTAATCCTTTTTCTTGTATAAAGGCTTTTGTTTTAGCTATAGCCTCTTTTACTTCAAGGCCGTTGAGGTCGAGACCGTTTCCGCAAGAATTGATCATTTTACCCTCTTTGGCATCGAAGCTTTCTTCGGAAACGTCGCAGCCCTCTATCAACGGGATGATCGGCAAGCCGAAATGTTTAGCAAAGGCATAGTCGCGGCTGTCATGTGCCGGTACTGCCATAATTGCTCCTGTTCCGTACCCGGCGAGCACATAATCGCTTATCCAGATAGGAATTTTTTCATTATTCAGCGGATTTATGGCGTATGCTCCGGAGAATACGCCACTTACGCTTCTGTCCATTAATCGTTCTCGCTCTGTTCTGTGTTTGATACTGTCCAGATAGGCATCTACCTCTTTTTTTTGTTCAGGAGTAGTAACCTGTGCCACGTAATCGCTTTCCGGAGCTAATACCATAAAAGTGACTCCGAAGATCGTATCGGCACGTGTTGTGAATATCGTAAACTCTACATCCGATTCTACTACTTTAAATTTCATTTCAGCACCTTCGGAACGTCCTATCCAGTTTCTTTGCGTTTCTTTGAGAGACTCGCTCCAGTCTATCGTATCGAGTCCGTCGAGCAGGCGTTGAGCATAAGCCGATACCCGTAAACACCATTGACGCATGATTTTTTGTTCTACGGGATAGCCTCCACGAACCGACAAACCTTCGCTGACCTCATCGTTAGCGAGGACCGTTCCAAGTTGCGGACACCAGTTTACCATCGTATCTCCTAAATAGGCAATACGATAATTCAGCAGAGTTTTTTGCTGTTCCTTGACACTCATTTTTTTCCATTCGTCCGCCGTAAAAGAAAGCTCTTCGCTACAAGCGACATTCAACCCTTCAGTTCCGGACGTTTCGAAGATTTTCGTTAAAGTTTCTATGGGTAGAGCCTTTTGTTCATCATAGGAATAAAAGCTGTTGAACATTTTTTCAAAAGCCCATTGTGTCCATTTATAATATTCCGGATCGCACGTGCGTATTTCACGACTCCAGTCATAACAAAATCCTATTTTATCGAGTTGTTCCCGATAACGGTTGATATTTTTTTCGGTAGTTATTGCCGGATGCTGTCCGGTCTGTATCGCATATTGTTCGGCCGGAAGCCCGTATGCATCATATCCCATCGGATGCAGAACATTGAATCCTTTCAGGCGCTTAAAACGGGAATAAATATCTGAAGCGATGTATCCGAGCGGATGTCCGACATGCAGACCTGCACCGGACGGGTACGGGAACATGTCTAAAACATAAAATTTCTTTTTTCCCTCTTTCTCGGTCACTTTATACGTCTGGTTATCTTTCCAGTACTGTTGCCATTTTTTTTCTATTTCCCTGAAATTATATTCCATTTTATATATGTTTTATCTCTTTTTCGTAAGTGTGTTATTTACAATATGTTGGTTTTGATAGTAAATATCTTTGCAAAAGTAATAAAAATATGCTGTATATAAGAGCCAGTCTAAATTTTCCTTCTGTAAAATTCCGACAAGCCCTAAGCTTCTTGTCTTGTTCTGTAAAGATAGTTTATGGTTATAAGAACGGGATAACTTTAAAAAATGTGTGAAAAGAGAGTTCGGTACAAGAGGTGATTGTCTGTAAAATAAAAAGTTTTTGTACGTTTGTAAAGAGATCTTATCTCTCTTTGTATATATTGGTTTTTTCTTTTATATACAGAATAGTCATAATCTTAATGATAGATTGAATAATGAAAATAGGAAATATGGATTTGGGCAAATACCCTGTCTTATTAGCTCCTATGGAGGATGTTACGGATATTTCTTTTCGACTCATGTGTAAAGAGTTCGGAGCAGATATGGTATATACCGAGTTTGTGTCGAGCGATGCTCTTATACGGAATGTGAGTAAGACACAAGCCAAACTTTCTATCCGAAATGAAGAGCGTCCCGTCGCAATACAGATTTACGGTCGCGAGACAGCAGCTATGGCTGATGCTGCCCGTATTTGTGAGGAGGCTTGTCCTGATGTGTTGGATATTAATTTTGGATGTCCGGTGAAAAAGGTGGCAGGAAAAGGCGCCGGAGCCGGAATGTTGAGGGATATTCCTAAAATGCTTGAGATTACCCGGGCTGTTGTGAATGCCGTAAAAATCCCCGTGACGGTGAAAACTCGCTTGGGTTGGGATCATGATTCCCGAATAATCGTAGAACTGGCCGAGCAGTTGCAAGATTGCGGTATTGCTGCATTGGCGATTCATGGGCGTACTCGCAGTCAGATGTACACCGGAGAGGCGGATTGGAGTTTGATAGGCAAGGTGAAAGAGAATCCCCGTATGAAAATACCTATCATAGGAAACGGTGATGTAACGACACCGCAAATTGCTCGTGAAAAATTCGAAAAGTACGGTGTAGATGCTATTATGGTAGGCAGGGCTTCTATCGGTTCTCCTTGGATTTTTAAGGAGATAAAGCAATATATGGAAACCGGGCATTGTGAACCTTTGTCTGTTTCGGATAAAATGTCTGTTTTGCGTCGGCAATTGAAAGAAAGCGTCGATCGGTTGGATGAACGTCGTGGAATTTTGCATATCCGCAGACATTTGGCAGCAACACCTTTATTTAAGGGTATTCCTAATTTTAGGGATACGCGTATAGCCATGCTCAGGGCTGAAACTCTTGGTGAATTGTCTGCTATTTTGGATAAAATAGAGTCTGAAATATTGATAAAATAGAATTAATTATAAAATAAACAGAGATCATGAGAATGAAAAATTTATGGAGAATAGCAGCGGTATGCTGTCTCTTTTCATTGTCGTTATTTTCAGCGCAGGCTGTCGGTGACGGAAATAACAAATATGTTACTAAAGAGATAAAGGTAGATGATTTTTATAGAGTAAAGATCAATACGGCGTTTAATGTAGTGTATCATCACAGTAAGGATTCTGCAGGATTGATTCGGATTTACGGAGAAGAAAATATTCTGGATGAAGTAAAGCCGGTTTCGAAAGACGGAACTTTAGAGATCAAATTCGTCAATACAGCTAAGCGTGAGTACGGGGTTATCATTTTGGACGTTTATTCTTCCGATTTGCAGGAAGTGCAGAGCGATGCAGGCGGAGTTTTCGAGACTTCCGGTAGTTTGTCCGGTTCAGAATTGGATATTCTACTGATGGGTAATGGTCTTGTTCGTTGTAACAAACTTGATTATGGCATTGTAAAAGCCCGTATTATGACAGGTTCGGGAGATATATTTTTAAGCGGTACATGCCGTGAGGCCCGTTTGTCTATTGCCGGTTCGGGTGAAATAAAAGGTCATGAGCTGAAAGCCCGTGATGTAAATTGCAATATTACCGGAAACGGAAGTATAGGCTGTTGGGCTGAAGAAAATCTGAAAGCTTTTATTACCGGGAAAGGCGATGTTTATTATAAGGGAAAGCCTACTGTCAAGAAACGTGGAATCGGGTCGGGTCGTGCTATTCCTCTAATCGATTGATCTGTTTTTTTGTCTTTACGCCTCTAAAGGTTGTTATATTATTTTTTTATATACAAATGATTGTTTAATAAAAAAACCGGGAAATTTCCCGGTTTTTTTATTAAAAGGCTTTTATTCTTTATTTTTTGATGAACGGAATTACTGTTGTTCCATCAGCAGTTTTGATTTTTGCGATATAATAACCGGCAGCAAGGTCATCTACCGAAATTTGAGTAGTTGCAGAAGCTGCTTTTACTATACTACCTTGTCCGTTTGCGATGGTCACGTCACAAGCTTCAGAGAAGTTAAGAATGTCTTTTACCGGATTAGGATAAGCTTTAACAATAGTTTTATCGGCTACATTGTTGTCGATAGCAGAGCTTTCTCCGTCTATAATTTGATCTACGGTAAATGTTCCTTCGTCAAATTCTCTGTTTGTTATATTTATCGTTACAGTAGATACTTTGTTATCGTATGCTCCTACACCATTCTTATATACATTTTCAGCTTCTTTTGTAGGTGTTGTTTCTCCGCTTTTATAGTCATAAACGATGGAATAAGAAGAGTAAGTTGTAACAACATTGTTACTCTGGTCTCTTGAGCTAAATCCATAATCGACAGTCGAATAAATTTTATTTGTAGAGAATGTAGTTCCCATAGGATATACGGTCATATATTCATTTTGTGAAACATCAATAGCAGGAGTCTCTATATTTCCTTGTCTTGCTGTTTCTACAGAGAGGTCGGATGGATTTATTTTTACTACATACGAGTCGAATTTTCCTTTACATATTAAATCATTTTGGAAAGGAAGATTTTCATTAAACAACCCGGCTACGATAATTTTGCCATCTCTTTCCGAAATGCCACCGATTACATTTTGAAGATCATTTGTTGATGCATTGACTGATTCATATACTTTTTTCTGATTCAATGTACCGTCGATATTAATATCGGCAAGAATAATTCCTCTGCTGTATAATTCTCCTTCGATAGGCAACTCTATATTCTCGGAACTATTACCTACGGCCAAGGTCTGATTACCCATCGCACCGAATATGGCGTATATGCGATCTGTATTAGCATACATTCTGGCATCCGTAACCGAGTAAAGGGCATTTGCTCCTTCCACAATAGGACTTAAATCTGCTAATTTTGCATCGATTGCGAGGTCGGTAGTCAATGAGATTATACAACCGTTATATAAATCGGTAGCATAACCATCAGAATCATAAGCTTTTGCATTAAAAGAGAATCCGTCTTTTTCTGTTTTCCCGGCATAAAGAACAGATGCATATAATTTACCATTTATAAATTGTAGATCTTGTATGCTAAAACTTGCTTCTACTATTATAAACATAAAAGATGTACTGGGCATATCTGCCGGATTGGTTTTAAAAGTTTCTAGTTTCAACAACACACCTGCTTCGTTGTATTTAGCAATAAATCCCGAACTTGTATATGCAATTTCTCCCCAAGATTCGTATGTATTGCAAGTTGCAGTTTGTTGACTATTTTCCTGTCCGTTGAATGTGGTTGTTTCTCCTTGATATGTTCCGGCTACATAAATATTCCCGTCGTTATCATAAGTGATAGCGTTGATTTGAGTCGATTCTCCGTTAATTACATTTGCCCATACCGGTTCGCCCGTAGCACTGTATTTAAACAGGAAAGAATCTCCTGTGTTTTCAAAGTTCAAGGCTGTATTCCCAAAACTGACATCTTCTTTACTTAAGCTTCCTGCCACATAAGTTTCACCAGATGGTGTAACAGCAACGGCAGAGGATGTTGTGGCATAAGATGCCTTTGTCGGAGTATCTATGGTTTTACTCCATTGTGCTTGTGCCGACGTTACTAACGCTGCACAAAAAAGAATAAGTAGTCCTTTTTTCATAATCACAATAATTTAAAGTGAATAAATAGTATATGAGAAAAATACCTAATCTGACTTTAGTTGGTCAGATTAGGGTTACTTTGTATAGCCTCATTCGGTATGCGGATAGTATAACGCTCGTCACCCTGTTCGAGTTTATATTCTGTCTCGTTTTCTGTTTTTGTAATTGCCGGTTGAGTAGTACGGCGGAGATCAAACCAGCGGTGTCCTTCGAAAGCCAGCTCACGATAACGTTCGTCATATATTTCTTGAAGCAATTCATCCTTATCCATTGCCTCTACTTTTGTTTCTTCTTCGGCATAGCCGGTAGCATTGAACCGTTTTGCTTTTAGTTGTAAAAGATAATCTTTCGCATCAATCAGATTATCATCCTGACAAGCCGCTTCGGCAGCATTCAGATATATCTCTCCTGTTCGGAATGTACAGGCATATTCGTTGCTTCCGCCCTTTCTTACCGTATATCTTCCGCTTCCTTCTGAAGTGTAGAAGCGATTTCTTCTTCTGTAATCGTTAGAGTTGTAGAGATTATATAGATCTGTAGAGATATAGATAGCTCTGTTTATATCTGCTGAGGAGTATTCCAGTGCCATAATCGACTCTACAGATTGATAATTGTTGGGCATTGTGGTTTGCGAAAGATCTACAAGTTCTTTATTTATTTCCAAAACTTCTTTAGATGCATTTAAAGATTCGCTCCATTTCTGCATATACAGGTATAATCTCGATCTGAACGCTTTTAAAGCCGTAGTAGTGAATCTGTAGTTAAAACCTACGTCCCATTTTTCTACATTCAATCGTTTTCCGGCTTCAACGATATCCGACTCTATGGCTGCGTATATTTCTGCTACCGTATTCCGTGAAGGAGCATCTTCAGTATTCGAATTCAGTTTAAGAGGAACAGCTTTTGTATTTAAATTTTCTTCGTTATAGGGTTTTCCATAAAGGTTGACCAGCATAAAATGTATATATGCCCGCATGGCGTATGCTTCCCCTACGAGTTGTGCTATTTCTTCTTTACTTCCCCCAGTCATTTTATTCTCGTTTTCTATTGTATAGTTGATGAGGAAAAGGGCTTGGTAATATTGCCGCCAACCAAAATCAGAAGAATAGTCGGGACTATAATCATCCCATGTCCATTCTTCGAAATAAAGACTTCGGCTTTCCGTATCGGTAAAAGATCCTACTTCATCGCTGCGGAATGCCGTACGTGCTCTTCCGCTTTTAGGAGTACTTACGTATGCCTGTGTCATTAAAGCTCTGAATTCTGTGGCAGTCGTAGGAATTACTTTTCCGACAGGAGTAATATCCAAAAAATTGTCGCAGGAAATGAATCCTGTTGCCAAAAATATTGACAGTATATAAATTATCTTTTTCATCGGATTCGTACGTTAAAAGTTTAAATTAAGACTGAACGTAACTGACTTCGGAATGGGTTGTGCATATACATTACCCATTGTTTCCGGATCGAGATAATTGGTATAGTCCGATCCTACTACAAACAGGTTGCGTCCTTCTAAAGAAATAGATCCGGAACTCATGTGGAATAACTTCAGCCAATTCTCAGGCAGTTTATATCCGACACGAATACTTTGTATTCTCATATAGTTCCCTTTTTTTACCCAAGTGTCCATCGAATTATAATAATTCAAGTCATTGAAAGCCGTATATTCGTTGTGGCGATATGACTGTCCGTTTTTCGTATCACTGATAAGCGCAGGGAAGCGTCCGTTCGGATTGCTTGGCGTCCATCTGTCTAAAATATCACGATTCGTATTCATTCCCCGATCATAACTTGTGATGGAGTATGAAGGTTGTGTCTGGACGTACTGACCTAAATTGAAAATACAGTTGACCGCTATTTCGAAACGTTTGATAGTAAACGTGTTTGTAAACCCTCCAGAGTAAAGCGGCTCTGTAGTTCCGATATATTTGAATAGAGCCCGATGTTCTTCGGCCGTAAGGTCAGGACCATCGTTTTTCATATTGAAATATTGTTCTGCGGTAACTTTTTCTCCGGCACTATTTAGGAATAGAGGGTACCCTTCGCTGTCGAGACCGGCAGACGGATAAGCGAAGATAGCACCGATCGGGTAACCTACCAATGACGGTGTCGTTTGGTTGGCAGGTACGGACATTTTCAAAATCTTGTTATTGTTATATCCGATATTGAAATTAGTGAACCATGTAAAATTTTTGGTATGTATGTTTCTTGTCGTCAAACTCAACTCTATTCCTTGGTTTCTCAACGTCGCCCAATTGACAGTGGTAGAAGAGAAGCCTGTTTCCAAAGGTGTCATTTTTGTCCCGATCAAGTCGCTGCTATAACGATAGTAATAATCTATTCCCAAGCTGATAGCCTGATCGAGTACCGAGAAGTCGAGACCTGCATTTACCGATTGGGTTTTTTCCCAACGCAGTTTATCGTTGGGCGGAGAATCTACCCGGATGGTATTCTCACTGTTGCCCGGTAATATCTGTTCTACTTTGTAAGTTCCCATAACGTATGGGGATGTATTTTTATCGATATTTCCCTGAATACCATAAGACGCTCTGACAGCAAGGTTATCTATCCAATCGGCCGAGCGCATAAATTCTTCACTGGAGATTCTCCATAATCCGCTGACCGAATAAAGCGGGAGATAACGATATTTTTTATCTACACCGAAAAGGTCAGAACCATCAAACCGGATGCTTCCTCCTAATGTATAGCGTTGCAGCAACGTATAAGAGAATGTTCCGAACCATGACGCATAAGCATTTTCAACATAAGTTTTTGAATGCAGGGGAACAGATGAAGCTTGCTCATTACTTGGGAAAATAACCGGTTGTGTTGTCAAAGTTTTCCGGTCGAATCCATAACCTGCAGAGAACAAGGTCTGATACCAAGTTTTTCTTATCTCAGCTCCTGCCATAGCCTCTATTTCGTGTATGTTCTTTATTTGAGTACGGTATTCAGCCATTGTTTTCCAAGTGACCTGAGAAGACTTATTTTCGTATTGTTTGTGGAAACCTCCGTCTGGAAGAAATGATTTGTCTCCCAAACTGGCAAGACGAGTTTTTCTCTTTTCTTTACGCATAGCATAACTGTCGTGGTCTGCTATTTTTTCGATCGAGCTGTTATTTACCTGTAAACCTACTTGAGATGTAATTTTGAAATGGTCGTTTAACCTTAAATTTACATCGAATATAGAAGAAAACGATTGAATCGTATTTTCGTTTGAGGTATTATTCCTTTCTTCGAAAATATTGAAATTTTCTATTTCATCGTCACCTTTACCCGTGATGTTGTCATCATATATGTAATTATTATTTTCGTCATATACCTGTTGATACGGATTTGCTCTCCGAGAATAAAATGTCGGGCTGGTAAAGCTGTCCGCATCGGTTAAGTATGAATGGTTCTTCATCTGGTTAGCGTATATATTAGCTCCCAGTTGCAAGTATTTATTTACCTTGTAGGAGGTTTTGCCGGTAAAATTGAATCGGCTGGCGTCTACACCGATAACATTTCCTTTTTCGGTATAATAGCCCAAAGAGGTGTAATAAGTAGCACGATCGCCTCCACCGGATAAACTTAGGTTGTATTCCTGATTGAATGCATCCCGGAAAAGAATATCATTCCAGTCTGTATTTATCGTGCGTAATTGGTTTATTGCGGCTTGGGCTTCGGGAGAAATGGCACTGAACCCTCCTGCTTTAAAAGCATCGAGCTGATTGTATTGTTGCAATATTTCCGATACACCGCCTTTTTTTTCTCGATATGTATAGTTAGATTGTAGTAAATCCATTTCTAACTGAACTTTTTCATCAGAGTTCAGTAAGTTTAATCTATCGATGTTAATATTGGGAACATAAGACAGTTTTGTAGAGAAAGAAACCCGGGTTTTCCCTTTTTTTCCGCTTTTGGTCGTAATAACAATAACTCCGTTGGCAGCTCGTGCACCGTATATCGCCGTAGCAGCAGCGTCTTTTAAAACGGTAACATCTTCTATATCATTCGGATTGATGCCGGCAATAGATGTAGAATATATATTATCTATATCTTGTAAGTCTTCCATTTTAGGTATATCTGTGCCTTCTAACGGAATACCGTCCAATACCCATAACGGATCTTGTGTCCCGTTTAATGAAGAAGTTCCGCGAATCCTTATTTTTACCGGAGCACCCGGAGCACCGGTTGATGTTACTGCGGAAAGCCCGGCTACCTGCCCTGCTAAGATTTGGTCGATCGAATGAGAACTTCCGATCAGTTGGTCAGTCATTTTTACTTTAGAAATGGCTGAGGTAAGTTTCCGTCGCTCGATATTCTGATATCCGGTAACGACGATATTATCAAGCTCGTGAGAGGATGATTCTAATTTGATGTTGTAGAATGTTTCTTTTCCGAGTTTGATCTCTTTTTGATTATGCCCCAGATAACTACAGAAAATGCGGGTAATATTATCGGGAACATTGATAATAAAGCTTCCGTCGATAGCCGTCATTACACCGATCGATTCTTTAGGATAATTTATCTTTTTCAGGTCATCGGTCGACACGAATACAGATGCTCCGATAAGCGGCATGTTGTCTTCATCTGAGGTAACAAGTCCTTTGATTTCACGGGTAGCCGAGAATACCGACATTGTATAAACCATCAGTGTGGAAATCAATAAGAATTTTTTCATCTGACAAAATCTGTATGTCCAAAAAAACGTTCGTTTTTTCAGCAAGAAAAACAAGGTTGGCAGATAAAATCAAAGGATCAGCAAAAGACTGAAATAAAAGGATTTATAGAAATTATATCCTTAAAGAGTAAATATTATAAACCGTCCGAATAAACGAACGTTTGTTTGAATGAAATCAAAGGTAAGCAATTTATAAAAAGTCCGGTATAGATATTATTTATTTAATCCTAAACCGGTATTGATACGTAATAAAACGTCTGTATAATGATAACGGGCGGCCAAATCGGATGTTGTATTTACTCGTTTTTGTAACAGTTCTCTTACTCTGAGCAATTCTCCTCGTTTTACAGATACGGCGTCAGAAGTACGATTCGATTGTCCGCTGTAAAAGTTTACATTACGGGCAGACCGTTCTTCATCTCCTTCAAAATGTTGTCCGCAGCAAGGTAATACAAGATCTTGTAATCCGGTTCCGACTAGTTTCGGAGCGCTTTTGGTCGTTGCTTCTTCTTGTGCGGCGACTAAAAGGGCATCGATAAAGCCTTTTTGTAACGCTCTCATATTTGCATCGGGAATCCCTCCTCTTTCTGTAATACCGAATATATGCTTGTGCATCATGTCCAGCATTTCGATAGCGGTGAAAGCTTTTTTCCCGTTCTGTTTCTCGTTTTCTATCATGCGGATAATCCGGTTATTGGTGAGCAAGTCCCAGAAAATATATCCGTGCATGTTTTTTAATGTGTATGAAGGAGAGTTTTCGATAGCTCCCATCATCGAATTTTGTATCGGAAATGTATATTTGTTTATATCCGCATTCAATAGCCAATCGGGACTGGTCAATACCTCATCTAATAAGAACTGTAATGCTTCTTTCTGACGATCTTTTTCGACAAAAGCGTAAGTTTCTTGTCCGTCTCCGATAGCCGTATTTTCAAGATACATGCCTCCTACGTTAGAAAGTACGTGGTAAGTATAAAGATTCCATTGTCCGATTATCGCATTGTATAATCTTCCGGCATCGGTATAAGTTTGCCCTTTTTCTCCGGTGGTTGTCCATTCGATGATATGCGGCATGATTCTTTTAATATTTGCCATCCCGTAACGGGCTGCTTTTACATTATCATCTCCGAGATCTTCTATCATGGCCCGCGGGTCGGTTGCATCACGCATTGATTGGGCATCGGCAAATCGATATAACGGACCGGTGTGTTTACTCAAGAATTCATAAACAGCATCTTTTTCCTGATCGGGAGACTCAATATCTCTCCAACGGTATCCGAATTCTATGGCGAATATATCATACGGACCGATATGCGGAGCGAATTCGGTGATTCCGTCTCCGGGTTGCGCTACGTAATTATAACGAGCATAGTCCATGATAGACGATGCCGTAGATTTCATTTTGTTTGTAAATGTTTTGGAGCGTAATGAATCTGTCGGATAAGCTGCCGAAGCGATCATATTGTGGCGTAAACCCAAAGAATGTCCGATTTCGTGACAGGCTACAAAACGCATGGCATCTCCCATGAGGCTATCCGGTAATAGACATTGTTGCGCAGCTGGATTAACAGCTCCGGTTTGAATGGTAATCCAATTTTTAAGTATAGAAATGACATTGTGCCACCAGATAACATCGGCTTCGATGATTTCTCCTGAACGGGGATCGTATATCGAAGGACCCATGGCATTCGATTCTGCCGAAGCGACATAATTGATAACAGAATAATTGATGTCATCTTCGTCGGCAGCAACACTGTCGGGAAGTTGTTTGGCAATTATAGCATTTTTAAATCCTGCTTTTTCAAAAGCTACCTGCCAATCTTCTACTCCTTGTTTTATATATTTTCTCCATTGTACGGGAGTCGTTTTGTCGATATAAAAGACTATCGGCTTTTGCGGTTCGACCAGTTCTCCTCTAAGATAGGCTTCCTTGTCTTCAGGTTTCGGTTCGAGCCGCCAACGGGTAATTAATTTTCGAGAATCCAGTTTTTGTTGTTTATCGCTGAAAAAGAGTTGAGGAACATAAAAGTATCCTACTCGGGGAGTCGTATAACGTCCTGTCATCGGTTTTTCCGGTAACAACACAATCGAGGAACTGACTTCTGCAGTCAGATTATTAACTTTGTTGAACTCTTTTTCATGGGTCGTCAATTCGGATATGACAACTACATTATTTTCGAATGCCTTGGTTTTGATTATTCTGGAAAGGCTCTTGTCAACCGAAGAAGAGACGTTTAAGTTCGGGAAAAATCTGTTGATAGGAGATTCTCCGTTGTAAATATCGTTAATTTTGACTACAAATGCGGTCGTGTCTTTATTGTATGCTTCTATTTTGAAACTTGTCATTAACGGTGAGATGTAATTTTCATCGACCGATTTACCGATGGCATCGCCTTCCGGATATTGTGGTTTGGGCTGCATTTCTCGGACAAGAATTTTATTTTCGTCCTTATTCCATTCAAAACGTACTAATTCGGTTTGGTAATTGATACCTTTATTTATTCCCGATCCGTTGATGACAGCCGGAACTTTTCTTAATTTATTAACGATCAGCATATCCCGGTTAAGTAGCTTTGTCGGGATCTCGAAATAGTAATCGTTTTTCTTTTTGTGAATGCGGAACATCCCTTCCTGGGTAATAGTTCCCGGCCCTACGATTTTTCCATAATCATTTTTTGATTTTGTAGAGTCCTTGGCCGCTGAGGTTTCATCCTTTTTAGATTTACGGGATTTTTTATTCTTTTTCTTGAATATGTTTAGTTGTAATTCTTCTTGTTGAATCGTATTGTTTACAGGCAATTCTTCGGCATAGCAGACACCGATAAGAGAGAACATTATTCCCCACAAGATAAACTTGCTTTTCTTCATATGAGTTAAATGTTTAAGTTAATTTCTTGTTTTACAGTTTGATGCGACGGTTTATTATTCAATTGAGTTTCTGTCGAGTTTACTATCCTGTATTTCTGTAAAAATAGTATTTTCAATCCTTTTCAAAAGGCAAAGGTATATATTGTTTTTTTATTTGCAAGCAGTTGTTTCTATTTTTATGCATTTTCAATCAAAAATGATGTGCTTAAAACGTTTTTTATGACAAAAACTTACAGAAAATTGTGTTTTTATGACAAAAAACAGATAGGTTTGAAAGTGGTATATGTTGCAAGTGTCGGTTTGTATATATAAAAACGGTACTACCAAAGATAGCACCGTTTTTACAAGTTAGTTTTTTATGCTTTTATTTTGCTGATTTTTTGCTTGTTGTACGTTTTTTTGTCGCTGGTTTTTCTTCACTCTCTTTTATAATTTGCAAACAGGCCTCCAATGAAAGAGATGCCGGTTCGCTTCCTTTGGGAATTTTATAATTTTTCTTTTTATATGCTATGTATGCTCCGTAGCGACCGTTCAGTATTTCCAGATCGGGTTCTTCCGTGAAACTTTTGATTAGTCTTTGACTTTCTTGTTCCCGTTTTTGACGGATAATGTCGATAGCTTCTTCTAATGTCACGGAAAGAGGTTCGTAAGTTTTTGGTAACGAAACATATTTGTTATCGTGCCGGATATAAGGTCCGAATTTTCCGATACCGACAGTTACGGGTTTATCTTCGAAGTCTCCTAATGTTCGGGGCAGATCGAAAAGCCTGAGAGCTTCATCCAGTGTAATGGAACTCATCGATTGTCCTTTTAATAAAGAAGCGAATAATGGTTTTTCTTCGTCTTCCGGCGTTCCTATTTGTACCAATGGTCCGAATCTTCCTATTTTGACCGATACCGGACGACCGCTTTTAGGATCAGTTCCCAATATCCGTTCTCCTACCTTATGCTCCATTCGGAGTGATTTTGCTTCTTCTACAACCGGGTGAAATAATTTGTAGAAATTATCGATTGCATTTGTCCATTCCAATTTGCCTTCGGCTATATGGTCGAATTTTTCTTCGACATTTGCCGTAAAATTATAGTTCAAAATATCCGGGAAAAATTCGGTGAGAAAATCAGTTACGACTATCCCGATATCGGTAGGGAGTAGTTTAGCCTTTTCTGTTCCGGTGATTTCAGTCTTGGTTTTGTCTGTAATCTGATTATTTTTCAGGGTCAGAATATTATATGATCTTTCTTTTCCTTCCCGGTCGC
>OGYL01001436.1_pt1 | contig 18398 bp, 14 predicted proteins | sample 1576541 | NCBI WGS metagenome assembly OGYL01 (sample SAMEA3541551, study PRJEB24748) | human gut metagenome | biome: human gut; feature: human-associated habitat; material: faeces | place: China | collected 2012 | reverse complement strand
AGCGCGAGCGTCACGGTGACGGTCACGGACGTGCCGAAGCAGCCGATGACGGTGTGGTACAAGCCGGCGTCGTCGTGGAAGACCGCGAAGGTGCATTACCAGGCGAACGGCAAGTGGACGGGCTCGGCCCAGCAGATGACCCTGTACAGGAACGGCTGGTACAAGTACACGATCCCGGACACCGCCGGCGGGCAGGTGCGCATGGCGTTCACGGACGGCGGTTCCGCCTGGGACAACAACGGCGGGCAGGGCAAGGACTACCGGGTGAGCGGCGGCAGCGTCGCCGTGGCCGGCGGCCAGATGATCACCGACGTCACACCAAACTGCACCATAACCAACAAATAACTGAAAACAGCTGAGGCCTGATTCCGTATTCCAGGGGAATCGGGCCTCAGCCTTACCTGAACAAATCCAATCCAATCAAGGAAGATGATGAAACAATCAGCAACGCTTGCTCGTCTGAGCAAGAAGACCGTGGCGTTCCTTGCCGCGGCCACCACGCTGCTCGCGGGTCTTTCGTTCGCTACGGTCGCACCGCAGCAGGCCAACGCCGCCACCCGTGACAGCTACGCCGATACCATCGGCAATCCGACGTTCGAGGCCGCCCGCCAGAAGTACGGCCTGCCGAAGGATATGAAGGACGGTGCAACCCTGCACGCCTTTGAATGGTCCTTCAAAACCATCATGGAGAACATTCCGGATATCGCCAAGGCCGGTTATACCTCCATCCAAACCGAACCAATCGTCAAAATCAAGGACAACCGCAAGCTCGGCACCGGCAACTGGTATCTCAACTGGTACTATGTCTACCAGCCAACCGACATGTCCATTGGCAACTATGTGGTCGGTTCGGAAGACGAATTCAAGGAAATGTGCAAGCTGGCGCACCAGTACGGCCTGCGCATCATCGTCGATTCCGTGTCCAACCATTTCACTTCCGATTTCGATGTGATCGAGGGCAAGTGGAAGAACAAGGACTACTTCCACGAAGACAAACAGATCTCCGATTACAACAACCGTGAGGACTGCACCCAGCACAAGCTCTCCGGCCTGTGGGATCTGAACACGCAGGACGATACTGTCACTCAGGGCATGGCTGATCTGCTCAAGCAGACCGTGGCCGATGGCGCCGACGGTTTCCGCTACGATGCGGCCAAGCATATCGAGCTTTCCGATGAGGTCTTCGGCGGCAAGCAGTCGAACTATTGGAACACGATTCTGCAGAACGGCGCACAGTACCAGTATGGCGAAGTGCTGGAAGACGCCAATGTGCGTGAAGCCGACTATGCCGATCTGTTCAACAAGAGCTCCGTTGGCGGTGGCGGCATCACCGATTCCAGTTACGGCCATGAGGTCCGCAACGCCGTACAGTTCAAGAATCTGGGCGCAAGCCACTTCACCTCGCACAGCAAGGTGACCGAGGACAAGTCCGTGAACTGGGTGGAATCGCACGATAACTTCGCCAATGGCGAGGCCAACATCCCGCAGGAGCTCTCCGACGAATGGATCAAGTACGGCTGGGCCGGCGTGACCGCGCAGAAGAACGGCATGAGCCTGTTCTTCGACCGCCCGTACAAGGACGGCGGCACGTATGGCACTGGTGGCGTCGGCACGTATGGTAATGGCAGCGGTCCGTTCACCGAGAACTCCAAGCTCGGCGACGCCGGCTCCGACCTGTGGAAGGACCCGGAAGTCGTGGCCGTCAACCACTTCCGCAACGCCATGGTCGGCGAAGCGTCAAACGTCTCCAACTGCGGCGACGACAACTGCCTGATGGTTGAGCGTTATGCCGGTTCCGCAGCCCAGGACGGCATGGTGGTGGCCAATGCGAACGGTTCCGACAAGAATCTTGCAGGTCAGTCCACCAAACTCGCCAACGGCACCTATACGGATGAAGTGACCGGTTCCACCATCACCGTTTCCGGTGGCAAGGTTACCTCCGGCACAGTGAAGGGCCAGTCCATCGCGGCGTTTTCCAATAAGACCCGTTCCGGCAAGGTCTCCACCGCCGAGGCGTATCCGAACAAGGGCACCATTCCGGGCGAATCTAAGACGGTCACTCTCCGGTCCTACCAGTCCACCAACACCACCTATTCCACTTCCGACGGTCAATCCGGTTCCTTCAAGGACGGCGACACCATTGAAATCGGCAGCAAGGCCAAGTCGGATGAAGTGGTGACGGTCACGGTGAAGGGCACCGGTGCAGACGGCGAAACCATCAAGCACACGTACTCTTACACCAAGTATGGCGATCCTACTTATGACCCGAGTGACGGCACTTCCAGCCCGTGCGACAAATATTGCATGGAGTATATGGAGAAGAACGGTCTGGATCCGGATTGCTACATTGACGCCAAAGAGCCTTGCCATTCAAGGAATGTGACCGTTACTGCCATCAAGGTTTCCGGCGACACTTCCATGGATCTCGCTTCCGTACAGAGCATGCAGCTCAAGGCGGATGTGACAACCGATCCGGCGGGCAAGCGTCCTTCCGTGACTTGGACTTCTTCTGACACTTCTGTTGCCACCGTCGATTCCAAGGGCAAGGTTTCCGGTCTTAAGGCGGGAACGGTGAAGATCACCGCCACTGCCGGTACAAATAAGAAATCCAACTCCATTACCATCACGATCACCGGCGTGAAGCCGGAAGTCTCCAACGTGATCTACGCCACCAAGCCTTCCGGCTGGAGCAAGATCTACGCCTACGTGTACAACGACACCACGTCCAAGAATAATGGCAACTGGCCGGGCGTTGAAATGACCCAGCTGACCGCTGACGATTCCTGTGCGAAGGCCGGCACCTACAAGTACGAGGTACCGGATCTGGGCGAAGGCAAGTACCGGGTGATCTTCACCAACGGTTCCGGCGCGCAGCCCCCTGGCGCCAGCCAGCCCGGTATCGAGTTCTCCGGCAAGGTCAGCTGGGATGGCTCCTCAAGCACGGTGACCACCGTGAACTGCAACATTCAGCAGCCAATTCCGGTGTCTTCGGTCTCGATTTCAGGTTCCGGTGTGAGCAACGGAAAGCTGAGCCTGAAGTCCGGCGCGAGCGTGCAACTGACAGCTACTGTGAATCCGTCCAACGCTACCGACAAGACGGTTTCTTGGACCAGCTCGAATAGTTCTGCGGCTAAGGTATCCGATGGCAAAGTCACCGCTGTGAAGGCTGGTACTGCAACGATTACAGCGACTGCTGGCGGTAAGACGGCTTCGGTTGTTGTTACTGTGACTGATAATCCGGTCTCGGTCGAGTCGGTGTCGGTCTCTGGTGATGGCGTGAGCGGCGGCAAGCTCTCCCTGAAGTCCGGGGCGAGCGTGCAGCTGACCGCGACGGTCAAGCCCGACAACGCGACGGACCGCAAGGTCACCTGGACGAGCTCGGACAGCTCCGTCGCGAACGTGATGGGCACCGGCGTGGTCACCGCCGGGTCGAAGGCCGGCACCGCCACGATCAAGGCCACCGCGGGCGGCAAGAGCGCGAGCGTCACGGTGACGGTCACGGACGTGCCGAAGCAGCCGATGACGGTGTACTACAAGCTGCCTTCCGGCTGGAAGGACGCGAAGATGGTCTACCGCGTGTACTCGACCCCGAACAGGACCGGCAGCGTCCAGATGACCAAGGCCTGCGATGGATGGATGAAGGCCACGATTCCGGATTCCAAGGGCGCGCGCGTCGGCGTGGCGTTCACCCCGGATGACAGCAAGTGGGACAACAACGCGGGCAAGCTGTACCAGGCGTCCGGTTCCACCATGGCGGTCTCCGGCGGCCAGGTGATTGGCGACGTCACACCAAACTGCGCGGCGACGGCCAAACAGTAGTCAGGGAACGCGCTGGACTCGATTCCCGACTGAGTCGCGCCTCGATTATTGGATTGAGAACGATTCGATAATCGAGGCGCGACTCGTCTATAGAAGCGACCATTAGGCTTGCAAAAAGCTGTTTATGGTCAAATAAACCCATACAGCGAGGTTGGAGTCGTTTTGTTGGACTCAACACGCGGATTTATTTGACGAAAGACGAAAGCAATGGCATCAATGCAACGATTCTGAATTATACATATAACCAATTAACCAATTCAGAACAATTGAGCCTCTTGCGGCATGATTGATGGTGGCCTCAGCAGCGAGTTCAGTACAAAGCTACCGCTCTCTCCGGATAGCCGTAAACACAATGCGAAGAAGTAGCTCTGCAAAGTGAACCGGACTAAAGCGAGTGCTGTGCATTTGTGCAATGCCAAAACAATCCGGGAGGGGGGATATACTTAGAGAAGCTATTTTACATTCTGAGTAGATGGAGATGTCAAGTTGGGTAGTTTTTGCAAAAAAATATGTGCGGGAATTGTAACCTTTAATCCCGAGATTAGCAGGTTGAGTGAGAATATTGATGCCATACGCAATCAAGTTGATGCAATATTTATTATTGACAATAATTCAAATAATATAAATATTATAAAAAAAATAATTTCTAAAGACAGTGGCATAAAACTTATTTGCAATAATCAAAACAGGGGAATTGCTACGGCTCTTAATCAGCTTATGAAGGCAGCTGAAGATTGGAAATATTCATATGTGATTACTCTTGATCAGGATAGCGTATCAACACCAGGTATGGTGAGTGAACTAGTTTCGCATATCGATATGAAAACGGGTATTGTGTCTCCGCAAATTGTTGATAGAAATATGGTCGACATATCAAACTGGGATTCGTGCCGCGACAATAAAGTATATGAGGTGCATCAGGCTGCCAGGAAAGGAATTATTACATCTGGTGCTCTTACGTCTATCGAAGCGTGGAAACATGTTGGTGGTTTCGATGATAGTTTCTTTATTGATTATGTTGATTACGATTTTAATAAAAGACTTTTACTGGAAGGATATCGTCTTATACGGACTGGACGCACTATTTTGATACATGAATGCGGGAATATGCAAGCAACTCCCTTGGTCGTTTTACGAAGATCTCAGAACAATAAGTGGCATTTTGAACGTTTTTATTCTTTCGGTCATTCCCCATTCAGATGTTACTATAAGGCAAGAAATCGTATTTTGTTTAGTAAGAAATATGCCGGAATTGCTGGTCCTATGCAATTTGAAGGTGCGATTCAGATTATTCCTCAAATTATTCTTACTTTGCTCTTTGAAAAAAACAGAAAAGAAAAATTTAAAAGTTTCATCAGAGGGATAATTGATGGATGTAAGCAGCATGTTGATAAGTATGTTGTTATGAATAATGAATGCGAGTGAATGATGGATGAATCTCGGGTCGATATATTACTTGCGACATATAATGGCGAGGCATATTTAGCGGAGCAAATAGAGTCCATTATCTCTCAATCATATTCAAATTGGAGGCTTTTGATTTCAGATGATTGTTCGACAGATCACACTGTTGAGATAATCAAAACATTTACAAAAGCTGATAGAAGAATCAGTTTAGTTTCCAAAAATATCAGCCATGGATCAGCTAAAGACAATTTTGAGAGTTTATTAAAAATATGTGATTCTCAATATGTAATGTTTTGTGATCAAGATGATGTGTGGAAAACTGACAAAATTCGTGACAGTTTACGCTGCCTCAAAGAGAAAGAGAAAGAGTATCATGAGGAGACTCCTCTACTTGTTTTTTGTGACATGGAAGTTGTTGATAGTGCACTAAATCCAATTGCTACCTCTTTTGAAAGATATAGCAATTTTGACTTCAAAAAAATTAACCTCAAGAGAATTCTAACGCAAAATATTGTAGCCGGTTGTTGCATGATTTTTAATAAGCCGGTGGTAAATCTTTTTAAAGATAGCAAAGAGCCAAGATATCAAGAAATGCATGATTGGTGGATTGCTCTTATTGCTGCTTCTTTTGGCTATATTTTTTTCTTAGATAAGGCATTGAGCTTATATAGACAACATGGTAATAATCAAGTAGGTGCAGCAAGTTACTCTCCCTTGAAGAAAATTAGTAAAAGAGACTTGATGTATAATCAGTTTCAATCAACTATGCGCCAGGCTTCTTCTTTTCTTTCATGTTTTGGCGACCGACTTGATGAAAATAGTCGGTATTGCATCAGTGAATACATTAAAGCAGGAGAATCAGAGTCTTTCTTAATTGCGATTTATCATTTTTTAAAAAGTGGATGTTGGAAAAAAGGGCTTCGTAAGACAGGACAGATTGTTATGCTTTTACTAAATTCGAGAGAGAGACGCAAGAAATGTTGTTAACAATTTATCTGTTACTAATCTTATGTGGAGTATTTATAAAAGAATCCAAAGTATATAATTTTCTAACAGTTTCTTTTCTTGGTTTTATAACTTTAGATAATTATTCTGCAGCGGATTATGCAAGTCTGTATTTACCAACATATCTAAATCCATCATTTGATTCAAAAGTTGGCGCTGGCTGGATATATTTATGTTACTTAGGAAATTTTATACATTTATCTTACAACAGTTTTGCAGCTATAGTATGCATGCTTTGTGTGGGATGTTTAATTTTGGTTTCAAGCAAGTTACATATTAATAGCTCTTTTGTTTTGTGTATTTTTTTAATATATCCTGGTTTGATTTCAATCGTTCAGTTTCGACAATTCGTCGCCTCTATCCTTACACTTGTTGCGGTATGTGTTTTATGCTCAAATAAAAAAGGGAAAATTATTTATTATTACATTTTAATTCTTGTGGCATCTTCTATCCATAGCTCTGCGATAATTATGTCTTTGATACCAATTTTATTTTATTATAATAACTTAAAGAAAGTATCAAAAATAATATTTGGCTTTTTCTTAATTTTTGCTGTTGTGTATGTCTTTTCCAATTACGAGAAAATAGCTCTAATGTTTTTTGGAGAAAAAACAAATATTTATTTATCTGATGGAGCTATGAATCACTCTCTCTTTGGACAGTTCAAAAATGTGTTCTTACTCGTCTTAATGGCGGTATGGGCATTTACATGTGAACGGAATCTAAGCTTTAACCGATATGTAGACGGTAAAAATTCTGAATACTCTGCTCGAGTTTTTAAATGTTTTTTATATGCAAATTATCTGATGCTTATTTTCCTTCCGGTTATTAGTATTACAGATGATTTTATGCGATTTGAACGTTATGCGTTTACTTGTGATATTTTCATTTTTTCTTTCTTCGCATGTTCATTCCGAAAGGGGCACGGTTCTAGGGTTATATATGCAGTACTAGCTTCTGTGTTTGCCTTATTTTACGTTATGAATAACTACGAGGGAGTTTATATTCCTCTTCTCACTTATTCTCCTCTTAATTTTTAATAGTTTAATTGTAAGGATATATTTTTGAAAATTACATTTATATTACCTGGTATTCCAACCAGACCGACAGGTGGTTCGAAAATAGTTTTTGAGTATGCGAATAGACTATTAAGTTTAGATTCTGAGATGGTTATAAACATTTGCTTTTGCAGTAATCCATCTGTTGGTAGAATGGGCAAACTTGCTTTGCCTTCATTTGTTAAAGAAGATATAAATTCTTTTAGGTGCTGGTATTTTCCTAGATGGTTCAACCTTGACAAGCGTATCAACAAAATATATATATCCACGATAAATGATGATACGGTTCCTGATGCTGATTGGGTTTTTGCTACGGCTTCATCAACTGCTTTTGGTGTCAATTCTCTTTCGCCTGAGAAGGGGAAAAAGGGGTATTTAATTCAAGATTATGAAACCTGGGAATTGCCTCCTGACAAATTGGATGAAACATTCTGCCTTGGAATGAAGAATATTGCTGTTTCTCAATGGCTTAAAGAATTGGTTGAAAAAATTTCTTCGGAATCTTGTGAATATATACCGAATCCGATTGATACAACCGTTTTTCATCCTGATTATTCATATCGGCGTTTGCCAAAAACGGTTGCTTTACTTTATCATGAAGGTGCTCATAAAGGGTTTTCTTATGCGTGGAATGCTTTACTTTTGGTTAAAAAAAAGATTCCTGATTTACATGTCAAAATGTTTGGCACCTTCAAATTAAAACACTCTTTTCCTGAGTGGGTGACGTACAAGCGCAATGCATCATCTAAGGATTTATTTAAAATTTATAATGAATCTGAGGCGTATCTTTGTGCAAGCGTTAACGAAGGCTATGCTCTAACGTGCGTTGAAGCAATGGCGTGTGGTTGTTCGCTGGTCGTGACTGATTTTAAAGGTTCTAGAGAATATGCTGTAGATTCTGTAAATGCGATTGTTGTTCCTGTGGGAGATGTTCAGGCAATTGCCGATGGTGTGATTAGGATTCTAGAGGATTCTGTTCTTAGAGAGCATATATCTAATACTGGCATTAGTTTTGCGAAAAAAAGTGACTGGAATTTTGCAATTAAGCATTTTGCAAATATTTTAAAGAACTAACGAGGATATTATGAGAAAGAAAATTCTAATTCTTACTTTAAATGATGGAAGCAATTATGGGAATAGGCTTCAAAACTATGCATTGAAGAAGATGTTGGATAAATATGGTGATGTGTCGACGATTCAAGCTGATGCCGATGGTTCCACTGTCGTTTCTTTGTTAAAGCACATTGCTAAAAGAAAGATTGTTTATGTTAGAAATGTTCTTTTTAGAAATAAAATCAAGTATGCAAGATTAAGAAAAATACAAGACTTTACTTCGACATATGTTCCAGACAATGGTTATTACGCTTCTCCTTTACTCGGCTTACGTCCAAAGGAAAATCACGGGGAGGAAATCATAGTGCTTGGATCGGACCAAATTTGGAATCCGCGAGGAGGGTCTTTAGAGGCGCTAAATTTCAGATTGGGTGGATTCTGTGATAATCAAAGAATAATAAGTTATGCGGCAAGCACTGGACAGGCTGCCTTTCCGGATGCTTGTAAAGCTGTTTTCGAAAAAAATATGAAGCGAATGAGCCATATCTCTGTCAGAGAATTCGCGGGAAAGGCGGCTCTCACCGAGCTAGTTAATAAATCTATATCAGTTGTTTTGGATCCTACTTTAATGCTTACTGCAAAAGAGTGGTTACAAATTACTAAAAATTTTGTGCCGGATACCGACAGATATATACTAACATATTTTCTGGGGCATCCTTCAGATGAGCAGGAGCGGAATATCCAGATGTACGCCAAACAGCATAATTGCCGTGTGCGACGTATGCTCGATTTAGATGACCGCGAAACCTATGTTGCCGGTCCACAAGATTTTGTTGAATTATTTTCAAAGGCGCAGTATGTGTTTACGGATTCGTATCATGCATGTTGCTTTTCTATCTTGTTCCACAAACAATTCACCGTGTTTAACCGTGCAGGTATGACTGGCAAAACGAGCATGAATTCGCGCATGGAGACCCTGTTCCGCTTGTTCAATTTAAATTCAGTAATGATGGATTCTGGTCTTGCTCCTGAAATCGACTATGGGAAAGTTGACCAATTGCTTGAACAACATCGTAAGGAATCCCAAGATTGGCTTGACAAAGCCATGAAGGAGTAATTAACTTATATGGCGAGTCAGAAGAAGGCCGGCGCGCTGCTCGGCTATGCAAACATCTTGGTGAAGAACCTGGTCAATCTCATTTACGTGCCTCTGCTGTTGCATTTCTTGGGTCAGGGCGATTATGGCGTGTTCCAGATGACCAACAGCGTAGTGTTCGCATTGACGCTCCTGTCCGCGGGCTTTTACGGTAGCTACGTGCGCTTCTACATGCGCGAACGAGCCGCGGGATGTCCGGATAATGGTTTGGGAGTGCGCCGGTTGAACGGCATGTTTTTGCTTGTATATCTCACCGTCGCGGTGTTGTGCCTAATCGGCTGTGGAGTAATGGTTTTGAATGTGCATGCGTTGTTCTCTGGTGGCTTGACGGCGCAGGAAATCAATTTGGCTCGCGCGCTGTTGATGGTCATGGGAGTGAATATAGCGGTGACAATGCTGTCTACACCGTTCGACTCATACATTGTGGCGCATGAACGGTTCGTGTTCCAGCAGTCGCGTCAGTTGTTCACTGCATTGGCACAACCGTTCCTTGCAGTATTGCTTCTGTGGCTCGGTATGGGTGCGGTTGGTGTGGCATGCGCCCAGTTGACGATTTCGACCATACTTCTCGTATGGAACATAGCTTTTGCCACGCGCAAGCTGAGCATGCGATTCACATTCCACGGTCTGGAATGGTCGCTATTCAAAGCCGTGGCAATTTTCAGTTTCTGGATTTTCCTGAATCAGATTTTCGATTTGGTCAACAATAATGTGCCCAATTTCCTATTGGGCGCAATGGCTAGCTCAACAGCAGTCGCGGTGTTTGCTATCGCTGTGCAAATCAGAAATATTTTCTTCTCCATGTCGACAACTATGTCGAATGTGTTTACTCCTCAAATCAACCGTATAGTCGCTGAATCGGATAACAATACAGTCCTGACCCAGTTGATGACACGCGTGGGCCGTTATCAGATGATCATCTTCTGGTACCTGTTCGGCGGGTTCATTGTGCTCGGACGATATTTTGTGCATATCTGGGCCGGCGACGTGAATGCGGACGCGTATTGGCTCTGCCTGATTATGGTATTGCCGGTGATGGTTCCACTCACTCAAAATACAGGTATTGAAATTCAACGTGCGAAGAACCGTCATAAGACTCGTAGTTTAATTTACATTCTTACGTCTGTAATTGATATCGTGATCAGTGTGCTACTAATACCGTCTCTTGGCTACTGGGCCACGGCCATCGGTTATGTGGCGAGTATTGCTCTGGGTACAGGTTTATTCATGAACTGGTACTACCATACTCGTATTGGTCTGGACATGGTTTATTTCTGGAAACACCAACTACCGACTATATTGCTGGCACTTGCAGTGGTTGTCGTATGTTTGCTGGGTGGTCTGATGTTGCCGGTCTCCTCCATTCCGACTTTCCTGGTGTGGGGCATCATATATACGTTATTGTTTGGAGCAGGCGCATTGAAAGTGTCCCTTACTACTGGTGAGCGAGAGAAAATCGTTAATCGTCTTCATCGAAAGGCAACGAAATGAGCAATACAGTTGAACAGGTGATTCAATCACCTGACAAAGATGCGATAGGGGACATGGCTACATATTGCGTAGGCTGCGGTGCATGCGCGTATCTTGATCCGGCCTTCAACATCGTCAAGAATATTGACGGATGCTATCAAGCTTCTGTACAGGGCTCTATTGCGAAGGAAGATGTAGTCAACAGCGCGTGTCCTTTCGCTAGCTCCATTAATGAGGATGTTCTTGGTGGTGAGCTTTTCTCCAAGCAGGCTGGCGTGCACCATGATCAGTATCTCGGCTATTGGCTCAATGCATATGTGGGGTATGTGTCTGCTGATGGTTGGCGTTCCCGCGGTAGCTCTGGAGGCATGGTTAGCTGGCTTGCTTCCAAGATGCTTGAAGACGGGCTCGTAGATGCGGTGATTCAAGTTAAGGACGGTCCGGATCCGGAGCATATGTACACGTACCAGGTATCACATAATGTGGATGAGCTCAAGACTGGTGCGAAATCGAAGTACTATCCAATCGAAATGAGCGAAGTGCTTTCCTACGTGCGTGAACATGACGGGAAATATTTGTTCATCGGTATCCCCTGTTTTGTGAAAGCGATACGTCTGCTGCGCAGACAGGACGAAGTGCTTAACAAGCGTATTAGGTACTGCATTGGTTTGGTATGTGGGCACTTGAAGTCGGACTTTTTCGCGAAGAGCGAGGCATGGGAGTCCGGTGTTCCCCTAGATGATATTGCTCGCGTGGATTTCCGGCATAAGACCCCGGGCAGCCCTGCTTCTGATTATGCGGTTGAAGTCCGGCGGACTAGTGGGAAAGGGCCTGTCATCAAGCGTACTGCTGAACTCTCCACTACAAATTGGGGATTGGGCTATTTCAAGTACAATGCATGCGATTACTGTGATGACGTACTTGCTGAGACTGCAGATGTGACATTTGGTGATGCGTGGATTCCGAAATATGTGAACGATGGTGAGGGTTGCAACGTCATCGTCGTGCGCAACCAGGATGTCCAGGATCTATTCGACCGTCATCGGGATGAACTTGTGTTGCATGATTCCGATTCCGCGGAGGTGTACCAGTCTCAAGCGGGTGGTTTCCGGCATCGCCGTCAGGGGCTTGCATATCGTTTGTATGTGCATAAACAGCGTGGTGAATGGACTCCGACCAAGCGCGTCAAGCCATCGTTGGACGGTATCAGCGATCAGCGTCAAAAGACCTACGCGATGCGTACCATATTGAAGAATGAGAGCTTCGTCGCATTCCGTGAGGCTGTCAAGGCAAATGATTTCAGTGAGTTCAGGAAGCACATGAAGCCGATTGAACACTCGTATCGTCGCGTGAGTACATCTCCCAAGAAGCGAATTATTCGCGCCTGCAAGAGAATCGTAAAGTGCATGTTGCCTGCTGGGGCAGTAGCACGTATCAAAAAATTGATGGGGGGGGCGTAGCTAATCGCACTTACTCCGTTATACGCTCCTCTGCGATTTGTAATACGAAAGCGTGGCTAATACCAGTCCAGAATAATGGGCTTGGCTTTAGCCACGCTTTTTGTGTTTCTGGGTTTAGTGCAAGAAAACAACGTTATCTGCTTGCTGCCTGAACGGAATGGATTTCGAGAGGAGAAAAAAGTATGTCTGCAAAACAAATTATTAAGAGCATCGTGCCCAAATCCGCTTGGAAGAAGGCGTGCTCTATAAAAGATACGATGGAGGCTTCTAAAGCGAGACGAATCCAGCGTCAACTCTTTATGCGCTGGATTTCCCTTGACACTTCCACCGACAAAGCACGTGTTGAAACGCGCTTGGCTTTTGACATCCATAGGTTGGAAAAAGGCTTAAGCCATGTCAATTTCAGACTCGGTTTCGGCAAGGGCGTGCTGAATGAAATTTCCAAGCGAATGGTTTTGCTGGAGAAGGCAGATAAAAATTACAAAACCAATCCTTTGTATCAGCAAGGATTGTCAGTACTGCATGAATACCAGCATCGTCATAATGACGTTAATTACGACCTTACCTCGGTGAAGGCGATGTTCCCCGAACAAATTTGGGAATCTGCTTTAACTTATGAACCGGATGTTTCAAATGGAGCTGGCTCTTTTATCATGAATTCTTCTACTAAGGCCGATAACCTTTCTAAGGGATTCGTTCCATTAGCGCAAAATAGGTATTCAGTACGAGAATATTCAGATAAACCTGTTTCTCAGGAATTGCTTGATAAAGTGTACGAGGTGTCGATGAAGACTCCGTCTGTGTGCAATCGACAGGCTACGCGCATATATCAGATTACTGATCCGGAGAAAATTAAAGCAACCTTGAAAATTCAAGGTGGGCTCAATGGGTATGATATGCCTCCGGTATTGTTACTTGTTGCTTCTGATATCAGGGCGTTCATGAATTACGGGGAGCGCAATGAGCCGTTTGTGGATGGTGGCCTGTTCTCGATGTCTCTGCTGTACGCGTTGGAGGCGTATGGTTTAGCCGCATGTCCTTTGAACGCGATGTTCAATTTGGCTCAGGATCGTCAGACCCGGGAACTTTTGAATATGCCTGACTATGAATTTCCCGTGATGTACATTGCAGTAGGTAATTTTCCTGCTTCTGTGCCTGTATGCCGTTCCATTCGCCGCACTCCCGAGAGTATTGTCACAAGAATCTGAAAATGGTAATGGATGATATGAACTGATTTTTGTTCCGCATTTCCCCTAACTCGATGGGAGATGATGGAACCATGGCAAAGGGCACGAGATACACGGGCGAGTTCAAGTCGAAGGCCGTCAGGCTACTGACGGAGTCCAGGACCTCGTATTCGTCGGAGATGAAGGCGATAGAACAGGTGGCGAAGGATCTGGGGATAGCGCCGGAATCGCTCAGGCGGTGGCGCAACCAGTCGGACGCGACGGTCGCCGCGGAGACGAAACAGTCCACGCAGTACGCGATGGCGGAGCTCGGGAAGCTGCAGGATCCCGGAGGTCCGGCCAAGCTCGTTCGCAAGTACTCCGCGTATACGCTGCTCGCGATCGACGAATGGCTCGTGGACAAGCCCAACGAACGGTTCAGACGGTTCCTGCTCGAGCTCATGGAACTGCGCTACGACAACGCCAGCACCGCGTTCGCCACCCAGTTGGCGACCAAGGAATGACACAGTCGTCTCGGCGGCGACACCATCGCCGACGCCATCCTCGACCGCATCGTGCACAATACGGTATGAATCGACACCGGCGAGTTCAATATGAGGCAACGGCACGGACAGTCCATGCTCGAATCCTGACCCTAGGGGGGCAGTGGCCTTGGAATGGTCCGCCACTGGCCTTCTTCGTCAATAACGGTGGCCTTGAGAGGGAATAATCAGTGGCCTCGAAAACTACAAATACTCACTCGTCCTTTAATTGACTGAAACACGAGGTGATGACGATGAATCAGATCGTCGCCATGATGGGCGTGGAACGATTCACCATTTACCGATGTTTGGTGTAGGCTGATTTGTCGTCCATGATGAGGAATAAAGGTATATTCCTATTTTAATAGTTGTTTATCGTTGCTTTCGAAACCAATCTTTGTCGGCAATATTTCTCCCCGGAAGGAGTCTCCTAGATATTGCGAAAAGGGCGTATCAACTAAAGGCCATTCCAATTCTCCGGTATCTAAATTCCATGATCTGGATAAACAATCTACCGGCTCGCCATCATCTGGACGACGCAATGCAATACATTCTTGTCCGATATCAATTTTAAATCCTATATGGTCATATTCTGATTGTATTAAAAAATCATAATATTTTTTATGATGTGTTTTACTTGGGAATGAATCAAGATATTCTTTATTATAATTAGATGGATGGAAATACCTAATAAGCCCTGCTTCTACTAGAGTGACTATTGTGCTTTCGTGTTTCTTGTTAAAAGCATTTTCGTTATTGAAGACCTTCTCGGCAGTATCCTTCGCGTTTGAGAGACTGATATTGAGCATTGCTGAACTTATTTGAGGAGTGCAATTAATTTGAATCACACGAATATCCTTTGTTCTGTACATTGATATGAAATCTGATAAAATCTGAGAAAATGTCTTATGCCCCTCAATTAGACGTTCTGTAGCTGATCGGGGAGTCGGTCGTTTTGGGGTGCCATATGCCTGTCCGATATATTCAATGTCAAAAGTGCAATATGTCTGGATGATATTATCAATTTTTGCAATATTTCTCTTACAGATTTCCTTTTCGTGCTTAGATATTTTTTTTCTGAATGATGACTTACCTTCGTAGTCAATGTATTGTTTTATGCAACAGTAGTTTCGTAAAACTCGAATAAGAAGTTCAAGCCCTGATATTTTTTCGTCGTTATATTTAATGGTAAGTCCGTTATCTATGATGCTGGCTTCCTTAAAGCCAAAAAAATTAGGTATTTCAATTATGGTTCTTTTGTTATCTTGATTGACGAAAGAATGAAATTTCATTCGAATAAAATGTGGATGTTTTTCATATTTATCGATTACAATAGTATTTGCCGAACAAATAAGGTAAACATGTTTGTCTGCAGAATTATCCTTGTATTTTTGTTTGAACAACGTCGCAGGCATTACGCTATCCACTTCATTATTGCCAACAATTAGAGTAGAACCAGACATAATCTTTAGTTTATCTTGCTTTAGCGATGTAGTCCACCAGGATTCTTGGCGTCTATTTGGAAATACATGCTTTTGTTTGGATTCGGATTCCCAAGGCGCATGCAATGCTGCTGGAAAACTTTCCGGGTTATTCGCTTGTGGCCAGTCTGTGCCACATGTTTTAGAACCATACTACGAGATTGGCTGAAGTCTTTAGGCAGAAAAGAAGCGATAAGGGGCTGCGGACGTTTTCTTGGAGATAATCACGCAGCCATTCCCTGGCTCTGACGGTATTGTACAGGACTCATCCAACCGAGTGATTGATTGATGCGCTCATGGTTGTACCAGCGGATGCAATCATCGATCAGGACAAGCACCTCGTCCCGGGTATACTCCTCCCCATGCTCGGGATAGACGGATTCCGTCTTCATGCGCCCGAAGAACCCCTCCGCGGCGGCGTTGTCCGACGAACAGCCTTTCGCGCTCATCGACCGCGTCAGACCGTACCGTTCCATGAGATCCAGCCATCCGGGCCACCGGTAATGGCAGCCGCGGTTGACGAGGTTGTCGGGCGCGGGCGTGGTCTCGCCCTCGTAGGAGCTGTAGCGCCGTCGTCTCGGCACGTGCGCCGTCAGACCGTCCTCGGCCATGATCCTGCTGATCACCTTCTCCGAGACACAGGTTCGGAGCATGGCCTTGATTCTGCGGTACCCGTACCTTCTGTATGTGATCAAATAAAGGTGTCCAGCGCGAGGTGGTGACGTTTTCTTGGACTCCCCGACCGGGAGGAGAACCCCCTCATGGCGAAGTGCAGCAGGGAGCAGCGAGACAGGGCCGTGGACCTGTCCATCAAATACGAACGCTACGCCGCCGACGCGATCCACGAGCTCGGCTATCCCAGCAAGGTCGCGTTGCTGTCGTGGTACGCTGACCGGCTCGAGGAGGAGCGCACCGGCTGTTTGTGTTCAATTAGTTGTTGCGGGTTTAGTCACGATGATTTTTCGGGTTTAGGCAGAGCATGCCGACCACGGAATGGTCTTAACTGGATGGTGCTTGTATCTCCGCCAGAAAGGACCGGAAAGGATTATGATCAGCATGCCCCAAGTACAGTCTATCCGTCGTTTGCGGCGGAACGGGGAATCCGTCGCGTCGATCGCGCGGAAAACACATGTCAGCGAGCCGACGGTGCGTAAGTACCTCGCGAAGGAGGATCTGTCGGCCGTGCCGTCGGTGAGAAAGCCGCGCGCGTCGGTGATCGACCCGTATCTGCCCGTGATCGAGCAGTGGCTCGCGGAGGATCGCGCGAACTGGCGCAAGCAGCGGCATACCGCGACCAGGATCTGGGAGCGGTTGAGGGACGAGCATGGCGCGGAGGTCTCCCTGTCCACGGTGACGCGGGCGGTGGCGCGGCTCAGGCGTGAGTTCGCGGCGGAGCGTGATGAGGCGTTCATGGACCTGGTATGGCATCCGGGCGAGGCGCAGGCCGATTTCGGCGAGGTCGACGTGCTGTTGCGCGGCGTGGTGCAGCGGATGCATCATTTCGTGCTTGATTTCCCGTATTCGAACGTCGGTCTGGTGCAGTTGATGCCGGGCGAGAACGCTGAGTGCACGTGCCTGGCGTTGCGCAACCTGTTCGAGTGGCTGGGCGGTGTGCCGGAGCGGATCGTGTTCGATAACGCCGCCGGCGTGGGCCATAAGGGGTACGGGGAGCGCGAGCCGCGCCTGACGCACCTGTTCCAGGCCTTCCAGGCGCATTACGGGTTCGATTGTTCGTTCTGCAACCCGTATTCCGGTCATGAGAAGGGCGCGGTGGAGTCCAAGGTCGGCATGGTGCGGCGCAAGCTGTTCGTGCCCCGGCCGAGCGTATGGAGCCTGGAGAACTTTAACGCCGGGCTGCCGGACCGGTGCCTGGAGCTGGCCACGAAACCGCATTACCGCAAGGACACGGAGGAACGTGGCCTGTTCTCCGAGGACCGTGCGGCGCTGCTGCCGTTGCCCGGGAAGCGTTTCGACGTGGTCACGTGGCGGCATATGAAGGCCGACCGGTACGGCGTGGTCACGCTCGAGGGACGGCATCGTTATTCCGCGGACCGGGCGAACGCGGGCAGAGAGGTGATCGTGGGCCTCCGCGCGCTCGAGGTCGAGGTCCTCGACTCGTCGGGCAAGCACCTGGCGACCCATCCTCGGGCGTACGGCCAGGCCAGCACGAACAGCGAGGACCCGTCCATGCAGTTGGCGCTGCTGTGCAACAAGCCCGCGTCCTGGCCCAACAGCCGGGTACGTGACGCGTTGCCGGACCCGTTGCGGGAATGGCTGGATCGGCAGGACAGACAGACACGCAACGAGGCGCTGCAGACCCTCAAACGCGTTGACAGGGAATCCGGGTGGGCGAACGCGGTCGAGGCGATGCTTTCCATCCTCGAATCGACCGGCGGGGCGGACCGCGCCGGTGTCACACTGCTCGCGGCCAGGCTCGCCGAGGGCGTGGCGGGTATCGAATACGACGATGACAGGCCGGATCTGAGTGAATACGACATCGCGTTCACCGCGGACGTCGGCGTGCAGGAAGGCGGGCGATGAACACGAAGACGGACGAAGGGCTCTACGAGAAGGCCCGCAAGCTGTTCATCTCCAAGGCGAGCATCGACGAATTCGCCGGGACGCGAGACCGAAAATATGCTGAAAAAAGAGTGTGGAAATAAACCGTATCTGCTGATTGCAGATGGCCTGGCGGTAAAAGAAGGAAAAACTGCCAGTCCCACGATCCAGCCGGATTACCGGGAGATCGGAAGATGGCTGGGAGAACGGCTGAGAACAAAA
>OGYL01001429.1_pt1 | contig 18436 bp, 10 predicted proteins | sample 1576541 | NCBI WGS metagenome assembly OGYL01 (sample SAMEA3541551, study PRJEB24748) | human gut metagenome | biome: human gut; feature: human-associated habitat; material: faeces | place: China | collected 2012 | reverse complement strand
TGTAGCTGCCCTTTACGTTGAGGGTGAACCATGCCGGCATGCCTTCGCCGTCGGCACCTTTAACGGTGGCGTAGTCGATGTTGTCCTCGCCATCCATGTTATAGCTGTCAACCGACTTCTTGCCGTTGTACAGGGCATACATGTCGAAACGTCCCTTGCCGTCAGCAGTAATCCATGCGGCTCCCACGCGTCCGTAGATTGGCGGAATGTGGTCGAGCGGCTGCTTCTTCTCACCGCTCAGAATGCGGCCGTAAGTATAGTTGAACGAAGCATAAAGCTCGGTCTGTCTTGTAGGTGTGGCGGTCAGGCTCGACGAAAAGCCCCACAATACGGCCGTCTTGGCGTTGGTGTATGTGTAGACATCGCACATCTCGCCCTGATATTCCATCTGACTTTCGCCCATGAACGTGCCGCGTGCCGTGGTTATGGCGTCGAAGTAATAAGTGCCGTATACAACGTTCTCCCATGTCAGCACATTGTCGATATGCTTTGTTATGTTGAGGTCAACCGACACGGTCTTCTCCGGTCTGATGTCCTTGTTGGGTATTGTAACGGTGCTTACCTTAGAGTCGAACACCTTAGATGTGTTGTCGATGTTCGGCACGCGGTAAGCTGTCGATGCAGAGAGGGCGATTTTCCATGTTTTTGTGGGCAGATAGTTCATGCCTATCGCCGCACTGTATGTAAAGTTGTTCTTGCGCTGGCTGTCGCCGCCGAAGAAGGGAAACTCGTCAATGTTGAGCACGCTCGAATAAGTTGTGGCATAGCCGAGACGCACTCCGTCGTGCATGCTCCACTTCTTATTGATGTTCCACACGTGTGTGGCAAATGCCTCAATGGTGTGCATGCTGTTGCTTCCGTCGGGATAGCGTGTGGTGTTGTATGATGTTTCGCCTGTCAGCACGTTCTCGATGTTGGCGGTAGACTTGAGGAAACTCAGTGTTCCGTCTATTCCGAGATGCAGCTTGTGGTTGTCCATAAACTTAATCCAGTCGGTGTTGAGCGACACGATGTTAACATTCTCCCAGTTGTTGTAAAGCTCTTCTTTCTGGAACTTGCGGTCGTGGCGGCTCTCCTTAACGTTCTGGTATGCCACGGCCATGTGCACTCTGTCGGCTCCGAGCTGGTCGCGTCCGTCGTAATGGTAAGCGGCGAGGAGTCGGAACTGAGGTCCGTAGTACCACTCGGCAAACTTAGGGCGCAGCTCGCCGTCCTTCACCTCCGTTACGCTCAGACGGTCGTAGCGGTTGAAGTTGTTGGTGTTAGACAGCTGAAAATTAATCATGTGCTGACTGTTGGCGTTGGGCTTGTAGAGCAGCTTCTGCATGAAGTCATACTGAAGGTAGCCCGAGCGCTTCTGCAGCTGCGGTTTGTCGTTATACAGCATTATGTCGTTCTTGCCGTCCTGCGGCTGCGCGTATATGTTGCTTTCAATGTAGTTGTCGTTGTCTGGCAGGAAAGGGTTGCGCGTTGTTCCGGCGCGCAGGTCGCCGAAGTTGCTGAACGTGAACGACGTGAGCGACGCAAACTTCTCCGTTCCGTAGTTGAAGTCAACGTGAGCCGTACCTTCCTGGTTGGCGCTGCCGTATCTCACCACGGCGTGTCCCTCGCTTGTGTGAGTCTGTCCGTCAGTGGCAAGGGTGGGCGAGAGCGTGTTGAAAGTGATTGTTCCTCCAAGTGCGTCAGAGCCGTAGTTGAGCGACGACGGACCGAAAAGCACCTCCATGTTCTTCAGCGCAAACTGGTCAACGGTGATACAGTTCTGCAAGTGTCCGCTTCTGTATATAAGGTTGTTCATCCTTATGCCGTCAACCACGAGCAGTATTCTCGATGCCTCAAAACCTCTAAGAATAGGACTTCCGCCGCCCTGCTGGCTCTTCTGCACGAGCACCTGTCCTGTTTCGGTGAGCAGGTCGGCAGTAGACTGCTTGTTGGCATAGTCGATAAAACTCTTCGGCACGCTCACAACGTGCTGTGGTGTGTTTATCTTGCGTGTCTTGTCCCTGTTGACAGACACAACAACTTCTTGCAGGTTGACAGAGCGGAAAGTGTTCACGCTGTCGGCCTTGCTGGCCTTAGCCGTTGTCATGCAGCTTGCCGTTATGCACACAGCTGCAATGATAGTTTTCTTCATGTCGGTGAATTTATTTGTTTTATTGTTATTGCTGTTAATGTAAGTTGTGGCTCAGTAATACGCGGCTTGAGATATTTCAGAATATATTTCTCAGCCAATGGCCGTAACTTTCGGGCAAAACAAAACCGTTAACTTGCGTAACGGTTCTGCTTAATTTGATGAGTCTTTTTACCTTATATATATAGTATTAATACTCGTCGTCGTAATCATAAAATCCAGGGTCAGACGGCAGGTCGTTCATTCCTTCAAACATTATGTTGTTTTCTCCGCTTCCGCTAAGGATGTTCTCTGACTCTATTTGCAACACTTGAATTGAGGGTGAAATGTATTCTTTTTTCATCTTCATAATTTAAATGTATTTTTGATTCGGCTGCAAAGATAATCAAAGAACATGCAATAATACAAATAGAACATATCTTTTTTAATGTTTATTATTTAATTTGGCCGATAATCATCAAATTTTTATGATTTTTATAGTAAAAATTTAAGTGAAAATCATAGTGGATGGCTTTTTTAATAGTCAAATTTTGTTATAATGAACTTTTTGAAATTCATGCCGGATTTATTTCCTTGATATAGGTCAATTCTTTCTATTTGCTAAATATTTTGCCAATATTCTATAGAAATTTATTTATTAATGTTGTGTGTGCGAAAACAGAGTCTATATATGTTTTCAAATTGTAAGAATAGATTTTTGCCAATTATTTTGTATTTATTGGCTTAAATGTTTAAAAGTTTTTAAAATCAATCATTAAATAGGAAATTTATTAATTTATGCCAAATATATTCTTATTTATTTTTTAATTTGGCTACAAATGTATAATTTTGCACCGTAATCATCATGAAGTATGATTTTGAAATGTAAATAACAAAAACTCTTATAAACAGAACTAAAGGTATTATGGCTAAAAAAAGATTAACAGGATTATTGGCGCTTATGTTGCCGTTCGTCCTGGTACAGGCTCATCTGGGCCGTGACAAGGGTGCCGACGACAAGAAGCGTTCAAAGATGGAACGTGCCGTTTCCACATTACCTGATTCTGCTTATGGACAGGTAAAGAAGGAGGATCTGCTCGGCGACGAGGTTTATATTAAGCTCGCGCGCGACGGATGGTATCCGGAGGAGATAACGCGGATTATGGACCGCTACATTAACGCAAACCGCAGTAAGGTGCGTGGCTCGCGCGAGTATGGCATGTATGCCAAGCAGTGGCTGCCGGCTTATGGTCATGCTCCTGGCGGCGACTCAATCTATCAGTTTGTCGATACGGCTTACTATGGCGAAACAATGAAGTCGGTAAGAAGACTTTACTCCAAGCAGCTTGAAGCTTATTATCCTGAGATACCTTACACTCCCAACGACCGTATGCAGGGCAAGCGCAACCCGGGATATTTCCGCCCGGTGCAGCAGAAACCCTATACAGGCCGTATTCACTGGATTGTGGTTCATCCTACCAATCCGGATGCTCTTATGGTTATTCCTGACGGCGGCGGTATATTCCGCACGGATAACCTGGGCAAGACATGGGACTGTGTTACCGACAGAATACCCGACCGCGAATTCCGCAAGATATGCTCTCATTCGGCAATCCCTGTTGATCCGGACGACTGGGACCATTTCTTCGCATTCATGAAGAATGGTAACAATACAGCCGTATACGAGACGACAGACGGTGGACAGAGCTGGACAAGAGTGCCTGGCGCTACGCATAAGTCGTTCAAGCGCGGATATGCGTTTAAGGACGCTTCGGGCAAACTGAAATTTATCGGAGCCATACAGGCCGGAACAAATTATCTTGGAAGTCAGTTGTGGTACAGCGAGGACAAGGGCGTTACGTGGAAACAGATTGTTCTGCCAGATGAGCTGAAGGAAACTCATCCTGAAACAGGTATGAAAGGCTCATTCTTCCAGAATTTTGCTTTTAATCCGAATGACCGTAACATTATATATATACCTACTTCACGAAGCATCTATTACTCTGACGACGGACTGACGCCGCAGAGCGACGGCAGCTTCAACATTAAGCGCATGACGTTCGACGTATATAATCAGGACGGAACAGAGTTGCGCTATAGTCAGGTTAACGAATTTCCGTTTAAGGCCACGTCGCAGGGATTTCTTGAGGTTAATCCTAACAATCCTTTGCAGATGTGGTTTGCAACAGCATCGCGTAATGTAAGTTATGGCGTATATTCTGCCGTTTACCGCTCTGACGACGGCGGCAAGACATGGCTTACGCTGCAGGAGCCTATAAACGGCATTGGCAGCGGACTGGCTTTCGGAAACGAGTCGCCTTGGGGATGGCTCGGAGGATTCGGTGTCAACTTCCAGGATCCGCAGTGGCTCTACGGATGCTCTATGAGTTCGGCAATAAGCAGCGACGGCGGACATACCTTTAAGGAATTCGCATGGGGCAACCGTCTGAAGGCTATGGCTGATGACGGACAGTATTATGCAACTACAAGTGCGCGCCACAATGCTGACAACCACTGCATCGTGTCTCACCGCAGCGGACGAGTGTTCCGCGGATCTGACGCCGGACTGCTTGTAAAGGACAAGGACATAAACAATTACGAATGGACTAACATAAACAGCTCGATGGGCAATCAGCTGCACTATTCTATTAAGGTGAACGAGTTTGGCGACCAGACAATGCTCGGCAACACGCAGGACGTTGATGCGCAGACTTACCGCTACGGACGCTGGGGACACTGGCGCGGATACGAGGGAACAGAGGCGTTTATCAATCCTTATGCCGGCACATGCTATTTCTCCGGTGGCGGAGGCGGCGGCCTGGAGGGCATCTCTCTCAGTTCATGGTATGAAGGATACACTATGGCTGACGTATGTACGGGCAGCTGGTATCTGATTCACAATCAGGGAAGCAATGCACAGTCGTTCTTCCGCTTTGACGACTTCGGCCGCAAGTCGATAAATCTCTCTGCCAATACTGTTGACGTTACTGGAGCCGGCGTTGGCGCCCGCGACTTTGCGATAACACGCGACGGCGACAAGCCTACATTGTTTGTGATGAACACAAACCACACTATCGTACGCTCAACCGATAACGGCAATACGTTTGAAACAGTTATGGTGAACGGCTCTAACGGTTCTAAGGTTCCTGCTAAGTTTACCAATGCTTTGATTGCAGCTGATCCGAACAACAGCAATGTCATATATATCGGGCAGACAGGAAAAGTTTTGAAGTATGACCTAACGACAGGTAACAGTGAGAATCTGTCGGATGGACTGCCGTCAATATCATGTGATGACATATTGTTCCATGAAGGAACGGGCGACCTGTATTTCTTCAGTTCGTCGTCAGGCATTTATCTGCGTGACCACACCACTGGGCAATGGAGCCTGTGGCTCAAGGGCTATAATCCTCTTGCTGCAAAGCGTGTGGCATTGAACTATACTACACAGGAAATGGTTATCGGCGACTACGGACGCGGAGTGTGGGTGGCCGACCTCGAACATCCTGCCGACCGTTATTTCAGTAACGGATTCGCGTTGAAAGAACTTTCTAACGTAAACGGACGCCGTACATTCGGCATAGACACCAAATGGACCATCCCCCTGTATTACGACTATACATGGTATGTCAACGGCCAGGACGTAAACAATCCTTATCAGTATCTGACATATAATCTGAAAGACGGCGACAAGGTTAAGCTGAAACTCACATTGCGTGAGTCGCCCGATGTAACCACAGAGTCGGCTGAATATACAGTCAAGTCAGCTTCTTCAAAGACCACGGCGGTAGAGTATGCACCTAAACCCGGTCAGGCTCTTTACAGCGACGGCAGCGGACGCATCGACCTTGGAAATGTTGATTACTTCTTTAATGACTTTACGATAGACTTCTGGGTTAAGCCCGAGAAAGACGGAGTCATATTGTGTAACCGTCCGGTTGAACTTCAGCGTGACACACGCGGATGGGCTTTGCTGCTCGACCAGGGCATATTGAAGTTCCGTTATGCTCCGGCTCAGCTCTTCGATCGCGCAACTTATGACGCAACTGACGCGCAGCAGGCCGATCTCGTTGGAAGCACGCTTACAAAGGGGCAGTGGTCGCATGTAGCGTTGAGCGAGGACCGCGACGGCAATGTAACGTTGTATGTCAACGGCAGCGAGGTGGCTTCGGCTGCGCGCATAGTGCAGTGGGCACCGCTCAACAGCGCAGTAAACCTCTCGCTCTTTGCCGACGGCTTTGAAAGCATGGCAATGAAGGGTGCCGTTGACGAACTTAAGATATGGAACCGTGCGCTCAATGCCAACGATGTTAAGCGCGCCATGTTCTCGCACGACACATCAGAGTCTGACGCTTTGGTATATTATAATGACTTCAATGCTGGAGAACTCAGTAAGGAGCATGAGCTGTTCTCTCGTACAGGGATGGCTCCGCGTACACAGGCTGTCACCTCTTACGTTAAGATGCCTGTGGCTGTAGGTGCGGTTAATTCGGAGGTTAAGACTCCTGAAGGACGCACTGCCTATGATACAGGCAACGGCACGGCGATATATATCACGCCGTCAGGAGGACAGTCGGCTGAGATTGGTGTTTACCGGTATGCTAATCTCCATCCCGACAGTATGGGCGTCAATTCACAGTATTATGTGGCTGCGTCAGAAGTGTTCCAGATTCGTCCGTTCGCTGATGCCGGCAGTCAGACTCTAGACATAGAACTTCCTCTGTCATGGCAGAGCGGTAAGCAGTATCAACTTTATGCCTGCGGACTTTATGAAGATCCTAAGGTATGGCAGAAAGTGGCAGATCTTGAGGCCGGAGACGGCGGTAAGTCGATGCTTGCAAAGGGCGTAAAGACTGCCAATATTGCAGACAAGATGCTTGCCGTGCTTCAGAATAAGGCCGCTGTGGAGCCTTCGCTCGACGGTGACTGGGAGGGTAATGAGATTAATGTGTATGACCAAAGTCAGGTGTCATATAGTATAAATGCCCGTCTTGTCGGTGGAATGGCTGAGCCGGAGGGACTATATGAGATAAAGTCTAAGACTGGACTGTTCAAAATAGCCGACAACATGAAGTTTGTCAACGGCAAGGCTGTGGCTAAGCTTCAGCTCGACATGGACAAGCTGAGCGGAGCAAAGACTCTTACCGACACCATTGTCAGCAAAGACAACAGCATGGTGCCTCTGGTGATAACAGTCAACAACAAGATGCTTCCCGTAGATCCTGGCAAGGCTCTCACGTTCCAGAACGGTGGCGCCGCTGTTTCGTCTGCGCAGATTATTTCTGATCTTAACGGACAGAGCAACGTTACTATTATGGGATGGGTGCGCATAGACAACGAGAATATGCTTACAGGTGTCAAGCCTCTGATATTTTTCCGTAGTGGCGGAGGTGCCGTATGTGGTATACATCTTGCCGACAAGAACCTGCGTTTCCATTGGAACGACGGATATTACGGATGGGCTACTACCCATTACTTCAAGGCTACTGACATAGGACGCTGGATGCATGTGGCTCTTGTGGTTACACCAAGCGCATTCCATGTATATCTCAATGGTGCAGAGTATTCACGTTCTGCAACCACTCCTGCCGCAAAAATCAATTCGGCACTGATGTTCGGACAGAATTATCTTGGCGACAAATGGTTCAACGGTGCGGTTGACCAGGTTATGCTCTGGAACCGCGCGCTGTCGTCAGACGAGATACGCAAGTATATGATGGACAATCCGCGTCTTGACGCCCCCGGTCTGGTATCGTTCGTAGACATGGATCATAAGGGTGACGACGGAAAGATTTATGATGTAGTTACAGGCACTCCGGTTACGCTTTACGGTACGACGTCAAATGAGGATTTCTCTCACATGCCGTTCCATCCGTCAAGCTCGTTCACACAGAACAGCCAGGACACCGAGGCCGGACAGCCTGTACACGTGGCTGCTCCGCAGGGCGTAAGTGCCGACTTCCGCATAAGCATGATGAACGGAACACCTTATAATTATGCTAATGCCGACCATGCAGAGCTTATACCGCTGAGCAATTCGTTCTATACAATCACTATGGACAAGGCTTCAGTGTTCAGTTCGGGACAGAACGCTACGGTAAGCTTCAGCGTGCCGCAGATGACTTCAGGACCGGCAATCAAGCTGGCGTTGCGTCCGATAGGTTCGACAGAGCCGTTTGCAACTTATGTTCCTCTGCTCAGTCAGGGCAACGACCGAATTAGCTTCAGCGTTGACGGAACAGAGCTCAACGGCGGATGCGAGATGATGCTGATGTATGACGGCACAACGGGCGAACTGCCTGTAAAGGTTGACCTTTCTGTTGACAACTATGCTGAGGGTGACACCATTATACTCGATGAGGCGACAGACAAGATTATTGTCAGAAGCCGCGTGGTAAGTGCCAACCCTACAAGCAAGGTGCTTGTGTCGGCTGTTGAGTCAGAGTATGCTTCAACTAATATTTCGGAGCTCGACCTGAAAAATTCGGCAGAGCAGAACATCGTGGTTAACATAGACAAGAGCAACCTTAATCCTCTGGCCGTTAACCCTGTAACAATAAGCCTGTCGGGCGTAAGCGGCGACAGCGAACTTAAGCTCAATGTGGCTCTTGAGCCTATAGTGGAACTCTCGCTGGCCGACAATGGCGACAGCGGAAACGTGATAGAGGCAACATCGCCTTACGCATCGTTCGGAGTTAATGCCAAACTGCTGCAGGGCGTAGTCAGCGGCGGCATAAAGATAAAGGTTGAGACCGACGACAACGTAACCAGTCTGGTTAACACATCGCTCGGAAGTATGCTGAGCAGCGGCAACGTGGCTTATGCCGACATGCTGGAGTATTATCCAAGTGAGAGCGAACTTGACGCAGGATGGAATCTTATCGGCAATCCTTATCTGTCGAACATAAACCTCACCAAGAGATTCAACGTTCTTCTTAACGAGGACGAGGTGGTGAAATATCTCTATCAGTATAATCCCGAGAGCGACACTTACACAGCATGGGATATGGTTGAGAATTATGACGAAACCCAGAAACTGATGCCGTTCCAGCCGTTCTTCGTGCAGACACGCCAGTCGGGAGCAAGCATTGTGATTACGCCGGAGGCCAAGAACACAAGTATAAGCCGTAAGGTGTTCGACCACTATATGCTTCATGAAAGCAAGATGCTGCGACTCGGACTTTACGTTGGCGACTCGGAGAAACTTGCCGACCGCACCGAGGTGAAACTTCAGGATGAGACTTCTGCCGACTTTGTGCTCGGTGAGGATGCCGTGAAGATGTGGGGCGGACTCAACTCTAAGACCAACGAGATGGCCACAGCATGCGGCAACCGCAGTCTGTCGGTGAACGTGATGCCGGGCAATAAGGTGGAGATTCCTGTCAATCTGAAGCTCTCGTCTACAGGAAAGTTCCGTATAGGTGTGATAAAGTCGTATGGTTATGGCCTCGAAGACAAGGCTGAGCTGTTAGACAAACAGACCGGTCAGCGCTGGAATTTGCTCGACGGCAGCGGATACGAGTTTGATGTCAATAATGTAGCTGATGCCAAGTCGCGCTTCGTGCTGGTACTTAACGTTTACGAAGAGACAACCGGCATAGATCAGGCTGTTGAGAGCGAAAAGCCTTCAGTGAGCGTCAACGGCAACACATGCCGCATAGACGGACTGACAGACAAGTCGGTCATCGAGATATTCGACACAGCCGGCCGTCGTCGTGTCTACACTACGACAAGCGCGTCAAGCTCTGTTCATCAGCTCACATCGGGCACATACATCGTGCGTGTGCGCACAGCTAACAAGGATTATACAAACAAAATAAACGTAAGATAATGAAAGCAAGATATATATTTGTTTTATTGTTCTCTTTGCTCGGCCTGCATTCGCAGGCGCAGAGCATTGAGCTTGGAGGAATACTTCCTGCTGCAGATGGAGGCCTGAACGGACGCATGGTGATAGCCAAGGTCGATGACGGCGGCAAGCAGATACAAAACTTGCAGCTTGTAAGCTTCAGCCTGCGTGACGGCAATAGTACAACGACATCTGATTATGTTTCTTTAGGTGAAGGATATTATCTGTTGCCAATACCTACAACGCTCAACCGTAACTTTGAAGTGCCGCTGATGAACACCACAGACCGTTATGCCTATCGTGTTAAGCTGACTACAACGGATGGAACAACATTGTTGACAGAGATGATAGAGGATAATGGTGTGGAACGTTTCAAATGGATTGGAAGTGACGTGAAATGGACTTCATACACACAGGGAGAAATCGGCCCTAAAGTAGATATGGCACTTGGAGGCTTTAATCCTTTTAAAGTGGCAAATATAAATTTCTACAAGAGCTTTAGCGTTCACGGCAAAGGCAGCTTTACGTTTGACTTTACGGCAGATAATCCATATTCACGTATGTTTACTTATTATGGTATTCAGGACGATCGCCCCGGAGGTGACGTGCGCTTCTCTTTCGTTGTGAACGGCACCACTGTAGAAACACACGACATGTATTCAATGAGTAATCCGGTGAAGCCTGCCGACGGAATATATCTCCGCAAGTTTGAAACTCCTGTCAATGGAGCTACTGTGATAAAACTCTTGGGTGATGTTATTGACGATGCCGCTTACGACCACATGAACTTCCCGATGGGACGTATGTATCTTAAACCGGACAGCAGGAAGAAACAGCAGGCTGGATGGCCGTCTGTAGAGACTCTTGCTTCTGATAAGCCTTTTACACATACGCTTGACGCAGCTTTCACTTCTGGTGGAAAAACGTTCTACGAAGTTGTGTCGGGCACCGAGTATGCTTCGGTTGAAGGTAATGTTCTTAACATACACACTATACCGCAGGATAAGTCTGAATATATAGAGGTGAAGGCCATTCAGCTTGGTACGGCCGACTATATGCCTGCCACGCCTTCAACATGCCGTTTCTATGTGCGCAACAACAAGGTTGTTCCTGCTGACGGCAAGATGGTGCTCAACAACGGCGACATAGTAGACCAGCTCACTGTGTATGCCAATCCTGATTCGCGCGGACAGGTGGTTGTCGACAACGGCTTTGCAAGCGTTAACAAGCTTATACTGAAATATACATTCAAGCCCGGTGAATGGAATTTTATCTCGTTCCCGGCCAACGTAAGCCTTTCTCAGATAAGCGACCTCAACTCGCTCGGCTATACTCTCAACGGCTCTCAGAAGGCATTCTATCTGTGCGAGTACAGCACACGTTCGCGTGCAGAGCAGCCATCCAAGACGGCATGGACAAAGCTTGCTTCGGACAATGTGATAAAGAACAAAGGCTACATAATGGGCGTGTCGCGCTCGGCCGACAATCCCGAGAACAAGCCTGTTGAGGTTACCTTTGTGTTTGAGAACACCACACTCGGCTTCGACCCGTCTAGCAGCGGCTCGCTCAACGTTGAGCTTAACATGATGCAGCTCGAGCCGGGAACAGAGATTCCCGTCTATGTTATGCCCGACGGACTCAAGGGCGTGCCCCTTAAGGTGATGGTCAAGTTCTCGCCAAAAGACATCTCGTCGCTTCCTGTAAACTATGCCAAGGCTCTTGATGACGCCCGTGTTACGTTCAATCCCAACAATTCGGGCATACGTCTTACTCTGCCTACACAGGATCAGGCCAGGGTGGTAATCTTCGACAGCAAGGAACGTGTGATTAAGGCCGTTAAATACATTGCGCCTTACCTCATCGACATCACCGACCTGAAGCCGGGCAAATATCAGCTCTACATCCAGTATGGCAACGCCACGGCAACGAAGCCGTTTGAAGTTACCGGTAAGAAATAATGACTACAGCATAATTTTATACTATTATTAAACATGACCTATAGAAAAAGGAGCGATTAAATAACAAGAATCGCTCCTTTTTTTCGTACATTTGCTCCGTGATTTAAGGCGTAATGAACAAGTACCGACCTGTCATTAGAAATTTTAAGGCAAAAACTGAAAGGAAAATGTATGCTTGTTGTTAACGGACGGTTGAAATATTGACTGCTACGGCGTGAACTGTAAGCAAAATTATGTTTGTAGGTTTCAAATCGTTAACCTATCGTTTACGGGTCGTAAGTGGTCCACTTTTGATGCGAAAATGGCCGGTTTTTTTGTCATAAACGGGCGGCTTTTTATGGTCAAATCAGTGTTCTGCCGGCGAAAGGATAAAAGAAGAAATAATTAAACTCTTGAATTGATGAGGAAACAATGATAGCGGTTCTCTATTTCGTATTACGTCTGAAGCAACTTTGGCGAATTTTAAAACGACTTGGTGTTGCCATAAGTATGCTTTTGGCGGTATTTATGTTTTTGGCTGTTTATGTGCTGATAAAGACAAGCTACAGCTGGATTATGCCCGCTGCCGTCATTTTATGCCTGCTGTGCTATCATACTTTCGTTTTCCTTCAGCGGTGATAATCTGCTGTTTGCTGTTTCCGTAATATCGGGAAGCATATTATATTTGTGCAATATGGGCATGGTGCGCCATATATCGTTTTCATCAGCATCACTGGCCGTATATCAGTTGATAGTGCTTATACCCCTGTTTTTCTTTACTTGTTTTATTCCGCTTCTGCTCGTTCCGTTTGTTCTGATAAACGTATTATGCTGTATATTCCTTAAAGATAACTAAAAAAATATATGGAACTGATAAAGATAACAGATTTGTCAAAAAGCTACGGCAGGACAATGGTTTTACATGGATTGTCGGTAGCCTATCAGTCGGGGATGATTTATGGACTTGCCGGTGAGAACGGGGCAGGCAAGACAACGCTGTTTAACTGCATCATGGGACTTACCGGTTATGACGGCAGCATAGATAAGGCGTCAGGCATCTCAATCGGTTATCTGCCGGCCGAGAATCATTTCTACTCGCTGATTACCGGATATGAGTATCTCGATTCTTGTATAAAAGCAAAAGGCAAGAAAATCGACAGTGCAAGGGTGGAAGAAGCAAATAGAATGTTTCAGTTGCCGTTGCATAGGTATGCGTCGGAATATTCTACCGGCATGAAAAAGAAGCTGGCGCTTATGGCTCTGCTGTTGCAGGACAACGACTTGTATATACTTGATGAGCCGTTCAACGGTGTCGACTTATACGGCTGTATTCAGCTGAAGAAAATCATACGCTCTCTGAAAGCCAAAGGCAAAACCCTGCTGCTGTCCTCACACCAGATAACCATCCTGCTCGAACTGTGCGACAGCATCGACTATCTGAGCCGTCACACCATCGTGAAGAGATACACTGATGAACCGGTGGAAGAAATAGAACGGAGCATACTTGCCGACATTCATGGAGGGATGTAGGCTTTACAAGTCTTGTGCTAAGACATAAACAGCATATGTTTCTTCTGTAGTGAAACATACTTGACATGAAAGAAAAGAAACTACCACGGCTCACCATAATCATAGACATGACTTTCAAATGGTTCCCTATGTTCAGGGAAATGCTGCGCATGGAAAAGTTTTGTGCCATGCTGGGGCACTAAAGGAATGACTGAAAATCTTATAGTCAAAAAAGAAGCCCTGAAATGTAGCGGTAAAATCTATTCAGAGCAGCACAGACGGAACTTCGACATAAAGGATGATATCTTGCAGGTGAAAACGCCCCTGACGATGAAAGCAGGCTGAACCTGACTATAAACAGGAAGCCGATTACCGAATGGTTCAGGGAACAATGGCACAGGCTTAGATATGGAACAAGACAGCTACAACCGGAAGAAAGAAAAAGCAGAGGATTCAAATTATAAAAGATATCAAATTCTCTCTTAATTCTAACTTTATTACGAGGAGCAAATTAATATAAAAAAACTTGCTCCTCGTGTTTTTTTAGATTAAACCCTACAAATACGGATTAAAATTATTTCCCTTCTTTTATTTTCTTCGATTTTTTTTCTATCCCGAATAATGTCTTCCATATTTTCTTTTGCCCAAGCTATAAGTGTATTAATGCAAGGCAGTAAAGATAGGGCTCTATCGGTTAAAGAATACTCTACCTTCGGAGGAACTTCTGCATAGACCTTTCTGCTTACAAAGCCATCTTCCTCCAATGTTTTCAATGTTACAGTCAGCATTTTCTGAGATATATCAGGAATACTCTTCTGTAAAGCATTAAAGCGCATTGTCGGTTCTTGGTTTAATGTGTATAACACTAAAAGTGACCATTTATCACTGATACGAGCAAGTATATTCCTTATTGGGCAATCAGGAACAAGCTCGTCAATTATTTCATTTCTTTTCATCATTATCGAATTAACTATTACTATACAAAAGTAACCAACAATATTTTATTATGCAAGCAAAAATAAATATTTTATTTTTTTTCTTATGTATTACATTCATTATCAACAATAGTTTCATTCAAGTAACTTACTGTCTCCTACGTGCCTTCTTGCATAATCAAAAAAAAAACCTCATCTTTGCATACGAAAAGAAACAAGCATTCTTTTAGTTAGTATTGTTGAATATTAAATTTTTAGAATCATGAAAAGTGTAGTATTGATAGGAGCGAGCGGATTTGTTGGAACCGCCATCCTGAACGAATTGCTGTCAAGAGGTCACAAAGTAACAGCCGTCGTACGTAATCCCGAGAAGATTAACGTATCAAATTCCAATTTGAGAATTGTAAAGGCAGACGTATCTGATACGGATGCAATGACTGAAGCCTGCAAAGACAAGGATGCGATTATCAGCGCATACAATCCGGGCTGGGCAAATCCTGATATCTACGAGGAAACTTTGCGTAATTATCCGTTGATATTGGAAGCTGCCAAACGGTCGGGTGCGAAAAGGCTGTTGTGTGTAGGTGGAGCAGGCACTTTGTTCTGTGCCCCGGGACTTCGTGTGGTAGATTCCGGTGCTATTCCGGATGCTATCATGGGCGGTGTCAAGTCTCTCGGCGAATTCTATTTGAACACATTGATGAATGAAAAGGACATTGATTGGATTTTCTTCTCACCTGCCGGAACACTGGAGCCCGGCAAGCGTACCGGAAAATTCCGTCTGGGTAAAGATGAGCTTATCGTAGACGAGAATGGCATCAGCCATATTTCCGTGGAGGATTACGCAGTTGCGATGGTCGATGAACTGGAAAACCCGAAACACCATTATGAGCGTTTCACCATCGGATATTAAGCAAACTATTGTATAACTCAAATTAAAGACGTAAACAATGAAAAAGGTATTGTTTATTTTGTTCAATCTCTTAACAATTACAGTTATGGCACAGACTAAGGGACGCTTCGAGGTGCATGACCTCGGCAATTACAAACTGCATGTTTATTACAACAACGATGCGTTGGGAGATGCAAGTTACATCATTGAGGGAAAAGATGCTCTTGTAACCATGGAGCAACCGCTGTTCAAGGATAATGTGGCTGAATTTGACACCTATCTTTCCAAGTTGGATAAACCTGTGGAAAAACGCATCATGGATTATCATGTGGGAGGAACCGGCAATCATGACGTGGTAATGGCTCAAGGTATGCCCGAATTTACCAAAGGCGAAATCTATGGCGGCATGATGAAAGGCTTTGCACAGGCCTTCGGCGATGCAATGACAGACATGCCAACAGGCAAGGCTACGGAAGTCGCTTTCGGTACAACACAGACATGGGCAGACGTTACTTTTGAGTTCCGTCATGGTGCGACATCAGATTTCCCGGGCGCAAGTATCCTGATTGGAGGCAAAGCTTATTATACACACTGGACTCCTGCAAAGGCACATGTCAGTCATTTACAGATTTCTTCTCCGGCAGCTATCGATGCTGAAATTGCTGAAGCTGAAAAGTCTCTTGCTTCGGGTGCTGAACTGTTCATCGGCGGACACGGAGGTGCGGCAAAACGAGATGCAGTTGAGTTCAAAATCGCTTATCTGAAGAAAATGAAAGAACTATTGGCAGCAAACAAATCTTCTCAGGATTTTGTGGATGCAATGAAAAAAGCTTATCCCGGTTTGTCCGGAGAAGCCGGATTGGAAGATTTGGGCAAAGCCCTCTACAAATAAAAATAAGACATACTGTGCATGATGCTTCGGATGGTACTTGAATGTCATACCATCCGAAGTCTTTTTCAAGCAATGAATAAATGAGATTCAATTATGGAAAAAGCTTTTGATTTTTTAAGCAAGCATAAGGATGTGGCATTTGCCACTGTGGAACAGGATAAACCCAAAATTAGAGTGTTTCAAATCATGAAACAAGAGGGCCATACTCTGTACTTTGCGACTTCACCGCACAAAGAAGTACATCACCAGTTAAAACAGAATTCCAATGTGGAAATACTTGCTATGTCTGGAAATATTTCTGTTCGCATTAGTGGAGAAGTAATATTTGATGTTCCAGACAACATTGCAAAAGATATCTATATCAATAATCCTGTTTTACCGCGACTGTATAAAACTTATAAAGATTTGGTATATTTTAGGTTGACCATAGATAAATTAGATTATTACGATTTAAGTTTTACACCACCACTATTTGAGCACTATGAGAATACACATTAAATAAGTTTATGGCACATGTGGGGAAAATGTGGGGAAAAATCAAGCAAGAAAAAAGGCTAAGTAATTGATAATTCAATACTTAGCCTTTTTTTAGTACCCAGACCCGCATTTGAAATATATAAATTGGGAACAATCCTATTAAATAGAAAATCAAAGAAAAATAAAGCATTATACACTAATATTCAATATATTACAAACACACACTTAGTTAATCCTATTTAATCGGATTGAAATAAATTCGGGATGATTGGGAACAATTTGGGAACAATTTATATATTTGTACCGTTACTAAAAATCCCGATTATGAAAGCAACAGCCTTTATCCGAAAATCCGCAAGTAAAAACGACACCAATAGTGTAGCTACAATCTATTTCCGATTAAGAGATGGTAAAAAGGACATTAAAGCTGCCAGTGAGCTGACAATTAACCCAAATCACTGGAGTAGCGAGAAGCAAGGGTATAAAGACAGAGTAGCCCTTGTTCATGAAGAAAAGAAACTGGCACTGAACAACGAAGTACAGAACATCATCAACCTGATAAGTCAAGAGTACACACCGGAAGCTGACAGCGAATGGCTAAGCACACTCATAGACAAATATCATCATCCAAACAGATATAAAACAGAAGAAGAGATTGCAGCGGAAACCAAACCCACCTTGCTGGATTTGTTTGCCGAATTTCTTGTCAAGCATAAATTATCAGAAGTTCGCATCAAGAACTTTCGAGTAGTACAACGTGCGTTAGCACGTTATGAACTATATGTAAAGGCAACGAAGAGAGGACAAAAGGGCTTTATCCTTGACGTGGATTTGGTAACACCTGACACGCTTCGGGATATGTGGGATTTCTTTCAGAACGAATACCAGTATTATGAACTTTACCCGAGCATTTATGAAGCCATTCCCGAAAAGAGGACACCACAGCCCAGAAGCAAGAACACGCTGATAGACTGTTTTTCAAGAATACGTACATTCTTCCTGTGGTGCTTCGATAACAAGCGTACCACAAACAGACCTTTCGACAAATTCCCGATAGAAGAATGTACATACGGTACACCTTATTATATAACACTTGAAGAGAGAGATAGAATTTTCAATGCCGACCTTTCAGCTACCCCACAACTGGCAATACAGAGAGATATATTCATATTTCAGACACTGATAGGATGCAGAGTGAGCGACTTGTACCGAATGACCAAACTAAATGTGGTCAATGAAGCCATAGAGTATATTCCCAAGAAAACCAAAGAGGGGAATCCGGTTACGGTACGTGTTCCACTTAACGACAAAGCGAAAGAAATCCTTGAACGCTACAAAGAATATGAGGGGAAACTGTTGCCATTCATATCCGAACAAAAGTACAATGACGCCATAAAAAAGATATTCAAGTTGGCTGGAGTTGACCGCATCGTAACAATCTTAGATCCGTTGACGCACAACGAAATCAAACGACCAATTTATGAAGTGGCAAGTAGCCATCTGGCAAGACGTACATTTATCGGCAATATCTATAAAAAAGTGAAAGACCCGAACCTCGTTTCCGCACTGTCGGGACACAAGGAGGGAAGTAAAGCTTTCAGACGATACAGGGATATTGACGAAGAAATGAAGAAAGACCTTGTAAAACTATTAGATTGATACTTGTATGGGACAACAAGAATATGATAATTTCAAAAGACTGATAAAGGAATGGCTCGACAGCCATCCGGATGAATATGCCGATTTCGTAGAAGAAATGAACGACAAGAAGTTCAAAGGATTCTTCAATATTTTCAATACGGCTGTAAGGCTTGTTCCGAAATATAAAGAAGCAG
>OGYL01001421.1_pt1 | contig 18507 bp, 19 predicted proteins | sample 1576541 | NCBI WGS metagenome assembly OGYL01 (sample SAMEA3541551, study PRJEB24748) | human gut metagenome | biome: human gut; feature: human-associated habitat; material: faeces | place: China | collected 2012 | reverse complement strand
CCTTGTTATTCGACTGAACCGAGCCGGGCTTGAAGTCAAAGCAGCCGTCGGCCGCGACGATGACCACCGTCAGCACAGCCAGAACGCAGAGGATTCCGGTTATTATCCACTTTGTTTTCATGCTCATTCCGCTTTTGTTATTGCTTTTTTTACTCATATCTCAGCCTCCGGGAATACTATTTATCCTGCGCCTGTCCGCCTTTATTTTTGGGCTTGCCGCGGTGATAATAGCGGCGGTTTGAGCGCTTCTTCTCGCCGTCCTGGCTTTTGGCCTGCTGTGGCTTCGGCTGCTCGGCGGAAGTGCTCTGTTCGGCAGGCTTTTTTCCGCCTCCGCGGCGATTTCTCAGCTTCGGCTTTGCCGTGTTCTTCTTTTCTTCCGCAGAAGGTGCCTGTGCATACTGAGGCGCCGGTTTTGCATCGCTCTGAGGCTTCTTTCCTCCTCTGCGCGAGCGGCGGCTGCGCTTTTTCTGTTCCTGTGCGCTTTCTTTCTCCTTGGCTGCGTCGTCATCGGCAAACAGCTGCGGCAGCTTCCAGATATCCTGCTCCTCCTCTTCTTCCTCTTCCGGCTCGGGGATGTACTTGAGCACCGAGGGAGGAGTCTCACCATCCTTGGGGCGGCCGCCGGGCACTGCCGCAACTTCAACAGCCCGATAAGTCTTTACCGTATCGTCGCCCTCGCCGTCGAGCTTTACCTTAACCATCTGGCGCAAAAGATTTACCTGCGTAACAATGCCATAGCCTGCCGGAGTTTCTACAAACGCGCCCTGCTTGGGGACATTCTTCGTCAGCTCCTCGTAGGCCTCCTGCTCGTATCTCAGGCAGCACATAAGCCTGCCGCAGCTGCCGGATATCTTCCCGGGATTGAGCGACATCGACTGCACCTTCGCCATTTTTGTGGAAACCGGCTGGAACTCATCGATAAACTGGCTGCAGCAGAACGGTCTTCCGCAGATACCGAGTCCGCCGAGCATTTTTGCCTCGTCGCGCACACCGATCTGCCTCAGCTCGATCCTGTTGCGGAAAATGCCCGCAAGATCCTTTACAAGCTCGCGGAAGTCAACTCTGCCGTCGGAGGTGAAAAAGAACATCGTCTTGTTGCCCTCGAAGTTGCACTCAACGTCAACGAGCTTCATATCCAGGCCGTGCTCGGCGATCTTCTGCTGGCATATCTCGAACGCTTCCTTTTCGCGCTGCTTGTTAATCTCGGCAACGCGAAGATCGTCGCGCGTCGCGACTCTGACGACCGGGCGCAGCGGCTGCACGACCGCATCGTCCTCGACCTCGTGATTGCCGCGGAAGCAGTCGGCTATCTCAAGGCCCTTGCTGGTTTCGACAATGACCTGCTGGCCGGTTTTTACGGTCTTTCCGTTCGGCGAAAAATAATAGCTCTTTCCCCGATTTTTAAATTTAACGCTTATAACTTCAGTCAATTGCTTTCCTCGTTTCCGCTGCCGACCTGACTGCCAGCAACCCCAGAATGTGTTTCACGCCCGTATTGACCGTCTGATACTCCATGCATCGGTCAACGAGCCGTATAATATCCATTATGCGCATTTTATCCTGCTGCGAAGCAAGAAGCGCAGCATAGCGCCGCTTGAGCGCGAGCAGAAACTCGCCGAGCGAGCGAGCATCAAGCGTTTCATGCGCAAAGCACCACGCGGTAAGCCCCGGAGTGTCGCCCTTTCGCTCAAGAGCGATAAATTCATCGGCCATAGCTGCCGCGTTTTCGTCCTCCGCGTCCTCCTCGCCGGCGCAGCTTACAAGCACGCAGCGCGAGCGCACGGTGACCAGAAGCCGCTCGGGATTGGATACGCACAGGATGAAATGAACGCCCTTCGGCGGCTCCTCAAGTATCTTCAGCGCAGCGTTCTGCGCCTGCTCGTTCATGGTATCGGCGTCTTTTATGATATATACCTTTTCGGCGGCCTCGTTCGGCAGAATGTAGGCGTCGGCGCCCATTGCACGCACCTGATCGACCAGTATCTCCTTTTTCTGCTTGCCCTTATCGTCGGTGATGCGCTCGACGACCGCAAGATCGGGGTGCACACGCGCCTTGACCTTCCTGCAATCACGGCACACACCGCAGGGACGCTCGCCCTCACTCTGGCACAGCATCTTTTCGGCAAGGTAAAAGGCCTTGCCCATTCGCGCATTCTCCGACGCCGAGGACACTATATATGCATGCGACAGTTTTTCCATAGTATCCTCCGAAGAAATATTTAAGCTGACGAGAGTTGAACCCATATCGCCTGTCGGCGTACCCTTCCGGCTATTTTCGCCTTTTTTGTCTTGATGGGCGCCAGCCCACCTGCACCAAAGAAAGCCGAAAATATCTCGAAAAGCACATCCGACAGGTGCTCGCAGTTTTGCCGGAGCAGATTTTTGTTCAGGCAAGGCAAAGCTCGCAGAGAATACTGACGTATTGTCAAGAGCTTTAACGCGGCATGGGCGGAAATCTGCCCGGCAAAACCGATACGTGTTCGACTCTCGTCAGCTTAATCAGTTTATTTTACTCTTTTCAGTGTTTTAAGTCAACAAAAAGTGCGCATTCCGTTATACGGCAGCACTTGCGCGCATATTGACGCAAAAAATCCCGCCCTGCCGGGCGGGATTTTTCGTGGTTTATAATTACTGTCTTGCTTCGATGTACTCAATGATCTTGCCGACGGTGGCCAGCTCTGCTGCATCCTCATCGGGGATCTGCACGCCGAACTCATCCTCAACGGACATGATCAGTTCGACAACGTCAAGCGAATCTGCGCCGAGGTCATCAACGATATTGGTGTCAGCGTTAATGCTGTCGGCGGATACTTCAAACTGCTGTGCAAGGATCTGCTGGATCTTTTCAAGTATCATTTTAGTTCCTCCAATATACGGTTCTTATGCCCACTCGCGGCTCTGCGGCTTATTGCCGTTATTCTGCGGCCGATCATAGGACACGACGACGCGGCGGTTAGGCTCCGTGCCGGTCGAGCTGGTGGTAACACCCTCGTAATCCTGAAGGGCGGCGTGGATAATGTGACGCTCGTAGCTGTTCATCGGCTCAAGCGCCATGCTGCGCTTATACTTTATGACCTTTGCCGCCATCTTCTCGGCAAGGCGCACAAGCGACTCCTCGCGCTTTGCACGGTAGCTCTCCGCGTCAACGCAGATGTGCATGTGCTTGTCGCTTCCACGATTGATGACGTAGTTGGTCAGGTGCTGAATTGCGTCGAGAGTCTCGCCCCGGCGGCCGATGACAGCTCCCATATTCGCTCCCGAGAGATTAACGGCAATGCTCTTGCCGTCGCGACGGCTGATCTCGATATTTGCCTTAACTCCCATGCGCTCAAGAAGTCCTGCGAGGAAGGCTCTGATATCGGCAAACTCGCCGTCATCGACAGACTTTTCCGCCGCCTTTACGGGAGCTTCGGCCTCAACCGGAGCAGGCTCGGCTTCGACTTCCGGCTCATCCGGAGCTTCATACTCGACACGCACGACTGCGGGTGAAGCGCCTATTCCCAGGAAGCCGGATTTTGCACGCTCAACGACTGTTACCGAAACATCGTCGCGCTCAAGTCCGAGTTCCTTCAGGGCTGCGGCGATGGCTTCATCCTCGGTGCGGCCTGTGGTTTCCAAAGACTTTATCATGTTTCACTATTCTCCTGTGACTGTTCAGGCTCGCCCTCGGTCTGCGCTGCGGTCTCCTCGACCGGCTCATTAACCTCCTCTGCCGCCGCCATTTCGTCGGCATAACGGTTGGGATCGTAAGCTCTGCCTCTTGCGTAGCGGCGCTTGCCGACCTGAGAGGGATTTTCGGGCTTTTCTATGCCAAGCTTTTCGCGGCGCGCCTCGCGCTCCGCTCTTTCGCTTGCGGCGATGCGCTCCGCATCGGCCTGCTTCTGCTGAGCCTGCATTTTCTTTTTGCTGGTGTTGTTATTGCGGGTCGTTGCACCCTCCACCTTGAGCTGCTCGTGCTCCTCATGGCGGCGTGCACGCTCGGCCTCTTTCTCCTTCTGTGCTGCGATGCGCTCTGCATCCTCGATATCGAGTTTACGCTTGTAGTGCTTTGTGAGCACAAGGTCACGCACGATACCGAAGCAGCTGTTGGCGATCCAGTAAACGCCGAGAGCCGCAGGCATGATGAAGCAGATCCAGATGGACATAATGGGCATCATGAGGTTCATGGTCTTCATGCTCATTTGAGCCTGTCCTGCCTGGGGAGGGTTGGTCGCCTGGCTGATCTTCATCGACGCCCAGGAAAGGAACGCCGCAATGATCGGGATCAGGAACAGGCCGATGGTCGCAAGGATATCGGCGCTTGAAAAATCAAAGTTCCAGATCTTCCAATCGGGGATCGAGCCGAGGTTCATACCGAGAAAGCTGTAGTCAATGTTCAGCAGCTTTCCGTCAAAGCTGCCGAGGGCGCTTGTGACTGCGTCCCAGTTCTTATGGATCGCGTCGGCAACGCCGATCTGGTCATAGGTGCCCTGCTTGGAGGCGACGAAGCCTGCATTCTGGGTAGCCCACTCGGTGAGCTTTTTGATGCTCTCATCGCCCAGGCCCATCATGCTGCCGAGAGGCTGACGGATGACACTGTAAAGTGCGATGAGTATGGGGAACGGGATCAGCGACCACAGGCAGCCAGAAGTGGGGCTTGCCCCCTGCTCCTTGTAGAGCTTCATGACTTCCTGCTGATACTTCTGCTGATTGCCCCTATGCTTTTTCTCCAGCTCCTTAAGCTGAGGCTGGATACGGGTGGTCTTCATCATGCCCTTTTTGCTCTTTGCCATGAACGGCAGCAGGATCAGATTGACCACAAGAGCAAAGAGGATAATGGCAAGGCCGTAGCTGTCGGTCCAGTTATAAAGGATCTCCAGCAGTCTGGCAAACGGCCAGACTATAATATCCCATAGTGACATAAGTTTCTCCTTGTATTCCGATCCTCGTCAGGGAACGGGATCGAAGAAATCGTGTTCGCCGAAGTGAAAAGGATGACACTTCGACAGCCGTTTAAGGGCGAGCCAGCCGCCCTTCAAAGCCCCGTATTTCTCGATAGCTTCAACGGCATACTGTGAGCAGGTCGGAATAAACCTACACCTCGGCGGAAACGCCGGGGAGACGTATTTCTGATATATGCGGATAAGCGCGAGAAGAAGCTTTTTCATTGCTCATCGCCTCTTAAAATATCAAGCTCGGCGCAGGCATGCAAAAAGGCATTTTCCATTTTGGAATACTCCGCCTCTACGCAGCGGCTGCGCGCAACGATGACGATATCGACATTTGTTTTGAGCTTGTCCGAATTAAGCCTGTATATCTCCCTCAATCTGCGGCGGATGCGGTTGCGCACGACTGCCTTGCCCAGTTTGGTGGACACGGTATATCCAACGCGGCGGATCCCCTTATGATTGTTCAGAGCATACACGACCATGTAGGGCGTAACGGCGGTTTTGCCTTTGTTATAAAGCCGTTTAAACTCATAATTCTTTTTCAGAGTTGACCTGAAATCCAATTATTCCACCCTTGCTTTCCGTTTATATCAGCAAACACGTTAAGGGCAGCACGGGTTAGACTTCCGTCAGCTTAGCTGCCCTAAAAAATTTATTTGCTTTTCCTGCTCGGAGCTGCCAAATCAGGCGCTCAGCTTTGCTCTGCCCTTTGCTCTGCGGCGAGCGAGGACCTTGCGGCCGTTTGCGGTAGCCATTCTTTTGCGGAAGCCGTGCTCTTTCTTGCGCTGACGCTTCTTGGGCTGGTAAGTACGCAGCATGTTTTGTGCACTCCTTTCAGAATAATACTCAACATCGGGCAAAGCCCGAAGTAGTTGACAAAGTAATAAACTTCCGATGCTCACAAGCATCGGAAGTTTATTATATACGATACTCTTTTACCGTGTCAAGGTTTTTTTAGGCCTCTCGGCCGTTTTTCAGTGCCTTGCTGACCACGATAAGCAAAACGGCAACAACAGCCGCGGATGCCGTTACCGCTATAACGGCAGTCCAGTTTGCCGCTGCAAGACCGGTGATGTCAAATTCGCCGCTTTCGGCACTCTGCAGATGCGAGAACACTTCAACAACGTCATATACCACGGCAGCTGCGGCAACAAGTCCCGCGACTATGCTCATGGCAGGTGCATGTACGCCGGAATTTGCGCGAACCAGCCGGCGAAGCTTTTCCTCTCTGAAATCTATGACAGAGCCTATATACGCCGCAGATACAGCCAAAATTATGGCCTCCGGAAGCATATAGGTTGCATTATATATGAACGAATAGGAAAGTGCCGCCTGCGTAGGGATGGACAATCCTGCCCAAACCGTTGCACCGGAAATCACATGGCAGGCATAGCGGAGGACGGATACAAAAACACAGCCGAGTGTCAGAGCCGCTGCCTGACTTTTGATAGCATTTCTGAAAATGCCCGCAAAGCCGACCACCGTAAACGCAACTATGTAGTCGAGCAATATGACTGCGACAACACTCTGCCAAGTTGTAACATAGGAAAGCGAATTAAGACCCAAAAGTTGCTGGATGACGGCATAAACAAATGCCGAACCGAGTCCCCAGCCCATTCCTCTGCGATAAGCGATTATCGCTATCGGAAGCATCGACGCTATCGTTATCGAGCCGCCGTAGGGAAGCTCTGCAAGCTTTACCATGCTCAGCACGGTGGCAAGCGCTATCATGATAGCGCACTCCACAAGAGGGAGCGTTCTGTTCTTTGTCATTTTTCTATTCCTCCTAAAACATAAAAAACCGCACTGCAAAAGCAATGCGGTCATAGGAAAACGATTGATATAAAGATTTTCGTTTCCTACGCCGGCATTACCCGGATCAGGTTCGAGGGTCTCGGAAATTCGATTCTTTCCGTCTCAGCCGAGAAAACTCAGCACCCCTTTTGCAATGACATATTAATATTTTTGCTGCATTTTGTCAAGACCTGCTTACATAGTCGGCAAAGAACTTCTGCTTCGGCAGCCAGGACAGAAGCGGAAGGCCGGCAATGAACATTACAGCGGCTTCGCCGAGAGCTACCTCGCCGGCAAAGACGGCAAATGCGCCGAAGTTTTTGATCGGATTGAGCCCTGCTACGACGACCGTGAGCATCGCGCCGACTATAAGTCCGTTCCAGATAACCGGCATAAGGCAGGCAAGCGCCTTTTTATTGTGCTTTCCGCACCACGATATGCACAGGCATGCTATAAGCGTTGCAAGCGAGCCGAAGATGATATCCGGAAGTCCGGCCGAGCTTGCAATATTGGCTATCGCGCAGCCGAAGAACAGCCCCCATGTGGTGCTCGGCATGAAAAACGGAAGTATGCACAGCACCTCGGATATTCTGCACTGCACAGGGCCGTAGCTTATCGGCGCAAGCACCATCGTAAGCACGGCATACAGCGCGCCGATGACGGCGGCTGTCACTATATTTCTTGTGGTTTTATTCATTGCTACCTCCATTGAGCGAAAATACGCAGCCGCAGTATTCCTGACGGTACAGCCCGTATTTTTCGGACAAGATAATTGATCTGTGGTTTCCCTCGCGTTTTTTAAATTCCGAGGGCAGCCATCTGACATCGTACTTTTTTTCGGCCTCGCGGCCGATGGCGTTTATGACGACCGCATCCTTGCGCGAGGACACGGTGAGCGTTGTGCAGAACCAGTCAAAGCCACGCTCGGCCGCGACCCGGGCAGTCTCTTCGAGGCGTATCTTAAAGCACTCGAGGCATCTTTTGCCCTCCTCAGGCTCGTTCTCAAGTCCTTTTATACGCGAAAAATAGTCCTCACTGCGCCACGGCAGTGTCAAAAGCCCTGCGCAAATCCCGTCCTCGGCAAGGCAGGATATAAGCTGCTTTTGGGTGGCAAGGCGCTTTTCGAACTCTTCCTCCGGCCAGAGATTCGGATTATACCACAAAACCGTTACATCAAAATGCTGCGAAAGCAGCTCGATCACCGAGCTTGAGCACGGCCCGCAGCAGCTGTGCAGCAGTATGCTCGGCTTGGTGTCTCCAAAGCCGGCGACAATCTTATCATATTTTCTGAAAAAGTTTTCTCTGTTCATAACGCTCCTCTTTCAAAAACGTTTTACATTATATATACGCACATTTTACCTGTCAACCGTTATCACTCTTGTTTTCGCCGCATTTTTCATGTATGATTGTATTTGGTTAGGATGCCGATACAGTAATTGAAGAAATAGGAGGAAAACAATGAGAAAGCAAAACCATTTCCGGCGCTTTGCCGCCGCGCTGCTTACCATTATAATGATAAGCACGCTGTGCAGCCCTGCGCTGGCCGCTCGGGACGACGCCGATAAGGGCATAGATCTTAAGATCGCCGTCATGAGCGACACGCACTACCTGTCCCCGCACATGATAAAGGACACCTCAGACTACACCGATGCACTCAACAGCGACAGAAAGCTGCTCACGGAAAGCAGCGAGATAAACCTCAAGCTGCTCGATGCCGTGCGTGAGGACAAGCCAGACATTCTGCTTATTTCGGGTGACCTCACGAAGGACGGCGAGCTTGAAGGCCACAAGGAGTTCTCTGCTCGCCTGCAGCAGGTTCAGAAGGACGTTCCGGGCATGAAGGTGTATGTCATAAACGGCAACCATGACATCCGCAACGAAAACGCAAAAAACTTCAACACTCCCGACGGTAAGGCAGTTCCGGCAACGCGCACTCAGCCCGAGGACTTTGCATCCGTCTATGACTTCGTGTATTCCGACAGCAGCATAGTTGCGCGCTACACTCCTCCCCAGGGCAAGGAATCGGGTCAGCTTTCATACGTTGCAGAGCCTTGCAAGGGTGTAACGCTTATCGCGCTCGACACCTGCTGCTACAGCGCCGACAACACGTCGGATAACGACAATGAGCACGAAACACGCGGCGAAATGAGTCCCGAGCTCGTTGCATGGGCAACCGAGCAGATAAAAGCAGCCAAGGCAAAAGGGAATCACGTCATCGGCCTTTCGCATCACGGCTTCGTTCCTCACTTCTCTATGGAGCCGGACATTCTCAAAATGTACCTTATTGAAGATTACGCTTCCATTGCCGCCCAGCTTGCCGATGCCGGACTTGAAATGATCTTCACCGGCCATATGCACGCAAACGACATCGCCGTAATGACGACCAAGAGCGGAAACACTCTTTACGATGTTGAGACCGGCTCAAACCTCACCTACCCCTCGCCCATGCGCTTTGTTCAGCTGCGTGAGGTCTCCGGAAGTCTCGTTGCCGCCGTGAACACGCTCAATCACATCGGCCCCGTAAGATACTACAACGCCGTTTCCGGCAAGTACGAGACCATCGCCGACGTGACCGAGTACGGCAGAGAGCGCGGCTTCACCGCCGATATGCTCAACACCGTTGCCGGAAGCTTCGTCGGCAGTTTCCTGAACAAATTCGTCCCCGTTGAAAACAGCGTTTCAACATGGATAAACGGCCGCATAATAGCAAATTTGCAGAGCATCATCACAGAGGGCGTCAATATCCCCGTTACTGACACCAAGACACTGCTCGACGCCGTAAACTACATCTATCAGAGCCACCTCGGCGGCGAGGATGACGGCAATTACCCCGATTGGGTGCAGGCCGGTCTTAACAAGATAAAAAGCGGCGAGATACTTGACCAGCTGCTCTCGATCATCAAAAAGCACGCTTTCGGCGATGCGGCAAGCTCAATAAAATTCGACAACATCTTTACCAAGGCCGTCAAAGCCGGCATAAACGATTACATCTATAAAATTGCCGACTCCATGGGCAACGACACAAACTTCACCGACGATAACGACGCGCTCATCGTTCTCGAGGGCAAGCTCGATATACGTCCTGTGATCATCACCACCGGCACTGTGCCCGTCAGTGCGCCGGCCATCGTCGAAAACGGTGTATGCACCGTTTTCCCGACAAGCAACATGATGCGCACGATCGGCGCAAGCGGCAAAACCGTTATTATCGACGCATCCGTTACCGGTGCGGACACCGTAAACGTTTGGGAGCGCGGAGTTTCGGCGCTTTCGGCGGCAAGCTCCGTTCGCTTTGCCACCGCAAACGGCAGCGCGGAGTTTGAATCCTCCGTGCTCACCTCGGGCGGCGACGTGAGCGTTTCGGTCGGCACCGCTCAGCCGAACGCAGTGCAGAAACGCGCTCTCGGCGAAAAGCTTGACAGTGCGCAGCTCTTCCTTGTCTCCGCCGCAGCAGGCGGCAGGAGCATTAACGCTCAGTGCTCGCTCGGAGTTCCCGTAAAAACCGGCGGCTGCGTCGCAGCGGCAATAGCTGATGACGGCACGATAAAGGCGACCGGCAGCAGCGTAAGCGGCAATTGGCTCACCTGCTCGACCGAGACCGGCATCATGACCGCCGTAACGGGCTTCCCGTTTGCCGATGTTCCCACAAACGCATGGTACTTCGGCGATGCATATTACGCCTACAACAATGCTCTGTTTGCCGGAACGGGCGCAAACACGTTCTCTCCCAACGTCACCATGACGCGCGGCATGCTCGTGACCGTTCTGTGGCGCATGGAGGGAAGCCCCAAGGCCGCCGCACCCACCTTCTCCGATACGCGCGGTATCTGGTGCAGCAGCGCTGTCGGCTGGGCGGCCGCAAACGGCATCGTAAACGGCTTTGACAAAGACACCTTTGCTCCCAACGCCACCGTCACGCGCGAGCAGATGGCGGCTATACTTTATCGCTACGCCGCCTTCAAGGGCATCGACGTATCGGCAGCAGCCGACCTCGGCAGCTTTGCGGACTTCGAAAGCGTCTCGGTCTATGCGCGCACTGCCATAGCCTGGGCATCGGCAGAGGGCATAATAAACGGCTCGGCCGATGGCCGTCTCATGCCCAAAGCAGGCGCAACACGCGCTCAGGTGGCAGCAATACTCCACCGTTACATTGAAAACTGCATATTCTGATTTTAAAACCGCAAGAGCAGCTGTTCTCCGCGCAGGAGGCAGCTGCTCTTGTTTTTTTATATTCATTTTTACGTCACATCGGCGAGTGGATCCACATATACATCAGCACGGCAGTCAATACCGCGACCGCAGCAAGCAGCCCTGCGCCGAGCGCCCTGTGCTTTTTCGCAAATGCCGCGGCCGCAAAGCCGATAAGCGCAGCATAAACAACTGCCAATATCATCGTAAAGCTCATGCGCTTCTCCCTTCGGGTATATATCGCCGAAAGTATATCATGCAGATGTGAACAAATCAACGCACGGTAAAACGAACTAGATTGTCTTACTTGGCATGCGAGCACCATCACATTTATCGTTCTTATAAATTGCAGTGTATATTAGTATTTATTATACTTGACCAATATGCAGTACATTAAATACAACAAAAAGGAAATCACAACAGTAATCATAACATACTTATGTATTGACTTGTGAGAACTATTTCGCCTCTACCATTAGTAATTATTCCAGCCCACTCCAAAGTTGCTAAAAGTATAAAACCTGGGTCGAAACCCGATTGGCCCGGTTTTTTGCCAAGGAACAGCAGCACCGTACCTGCAACAGTGTTTTCCTCGCACCCCGGTTCCCCTAACTTTGCAGCTCGGGCATTGCCCTTTTTCGCACGATATCCAGGACTTTTGATAAGTAAATCTACAATTGCGTTGAATACCTCAAAATCATATGGCACCAATTGTGGGCATAAAAATCTACCATCAGATGATATAGCGATTTCACGCAATTCGCCACTAAACAACCGAACTTTCGCATGGCCGCCATTGTCAATTAGTTTTGCTTTAATAATATCAGCTGCCCTAATGCTACATCTGTCAATTTGTAAATTGCTCATATTATTTTCTCCCCTTTCACACATTTCATTTTTTTCACTACCGAGATTTAACGCTATCAGCAAATCATCCAATTTGTTTCTCGCCGTGAGATACGAAATTCCAAGATTTGCTTGTACTTCTTTCAAATTACCCCTCTTCTTGATAAACTCAATTAAAAAGTTGTATTGATCGCTACTAAGTGCATCAAAAGCACTTAGTTCAAAGTTATTTTTTACTTCTGTGCCGCAGTCATTGCATTTTAACATAGAAATTTGCAATGTACCGTTGCAGCACGGACATTTTGAAATCAGACGGCTCATCTCAATCACCTCTGGATTGATAGTATCATGATAGTGTGAAAATGTCAATACTAGTTATCAATATTTTTATACTAGTTGCTATATAATTGAAGCAATCTGTTGTCTTGAAAAGCGCAAAAACCGCCCGTGGGGTATCCTCGCGGGCGGTGCAATAACAATTTGAAATTTACGACAGCAGGACGGAATCAGTCTCCTCCTGAACGCCGGCCTTTTCGGCAAAGCGCTCGAGAAGATCAGCCTTGGTCAGGCGGCTTTTTTCCTCGCCGGATATATCGAGGACTATTTTGCCCCTGTCCATCATGATCAGGCGGTTGCCGTGGCGGATGGCGTCGGTCATGTTATGGGTTATCATGAGCGCCGTCAGCTTATTGTCGCTTATGATCTTATCGGAAAGCTCAAGGACCTTTTTGGCCGTCGCGGGGTCGAGAGCCGCAGTGTGCTCGTCCAGAAGCAGCAGCTTCGGGGTCTGAAGCGAAGCCATGAGCAGCGTCAGCGCCTGACGCTGGCCGCCGGAGAGCAGTCCGACCTTGGCAGTGAGCCTGTCCTCAAGGCCGAGGCCGAGGGTCGCAAGCTTTTCGCGGTATATCTCACGTTCGGTGTTCGTAACGCCCCATTTGAGTCCGCGTTTTCTTCCGCGGCGATAGGCCAAAGCGAGGTTTTCTTCGATCTGCATGTTGGGCGCGGTGCCCATCATGGGATCCTGGAAAACACGGCCGATGTACTTTGCTCTTTTGTACTCGGGCATGCCGGTGACGTCCTCGCCGTCGATGAGTATAGATCCGGAATCGACCGGCCACACGCCCGCAACAGCGTTAAGAAGCGTCGATTTGCCTGCGCCGTTGCCGCCGATAACGGTAACGAAGTCGCCGTCATTTAGGCTGAGGCTGAGGTCTGTCAGCGCGCGCTTTTCATTTATCGTTCCTGCATTAAAGGTCTTTGAAACATTCTTTATCTCCAGCATTACGCATCGCTCCTTCCGCTTACTGTTCTCTTCTTAGAGCGTGAAAACGAGCTTTTCGACTGTGCCTTGAGCTGTGGTATCGCAAGGAAGGCGGCAACAATGATCGCAGTGAACAGCTTAAGATCGTTCGGGTCAAGCTTCAGCCAGAGGATGACGACCATGACCGCGTAGTAGACAATGCCGCCGAATATGATAAAGCAGAGCTTTACGGCGAAGTTGCAGCCCTTGCTGAAGATAGCGTCACACAGGATCTCACCGATGACGATCGCCGCAAGGCCGATTACTATGGCGCCGCGGCCCATGCTGACGTCGGCGGTGCCCTGGAACTGAGTCATAAGGCCGCCTGCGAGGGCGACTATGCCGTTTGAGATGCCGAGTCCGATGACCTTCATCGTGCCGATATGGATGCCCTGTGCACGGCTCATCGCCGGATTATTGCCTGTAGCGCGCAATGCACTGCCCTGCTCGGTACCGAAGTACCAGTAAGAAAGAGCAACTATTATCGCTGCAAGGACAAGGCCGACCAATATTGCCTGCGGAATATGCAGTGATGAGACGAGGAATCCGTTTCCGTTCTCCCAGAACATGCCGAACTTCTGCACACTGGCTGTCTGATTGGCCTTTGTCATGATGCGCAGGTTGATCGAATACAGCGCAAACTGCGTGAGTATACCGGCGAGAATCGCAGGAATACCGAGCTTTGTATGCAGAAGGCCGGTGCACAGACCTGTGAGCACGCCTACAACTATGGCTATGAGCAGTGCCGCCCATGCAGGCATACCGGCAAGCAGGAGCATTACCGTGACCGCACCGCCGGTCGCGAACGAACCGTCAACGGTCATATCGGGTATATCCAGCAGTCGGAAGGTTATAAACACGCCCAGCGCCATGAGTCCCCATATGATGCCCTGCGCAACGGCAGCAGGCATTCTTGATATAAGGTTTGTCACGCTCAGAGCGGACAGGTAAACGGACATCGTCATTTTTCAGACCTCATTTCGGTTGATTGGTTAGCAATTACGATTAATTAGCCGATAGCGGTGTAATCGGAAGGAACGGTGATACCAAGCTGCTCGCAGATGTCTGCGTTGTACTTCTTGACGGGGTTCTGGTAGTACTCGATGGGCATGGTGGAGATATCGCTCTCACCGGTGAGGATCTTTGCAGCCATCTTGCCGGTGGTAACGCCGAGCTGGTAGTAGTCGATGGACAGAGTTGCGATGCCGCAGCCCTTTGCAATGCCTTCCTCACCCGTAATGATGGGGGTCTTCTTAGGCAGAGCAACATTGTTTATTGCCTCGGCACAGGAAGCGGCGGTGTTATCGGTGGGGATGTAAAGTGCGTCGCATTCGTCACATGCGGTCGCGGTTACGGTTGCAACGTCGTTGGAGTCTGCAAAGGTGTAGATCTTAACGGTGATGCCCTTGTCCTCAAGAGCGGCCTTAACTACGTCTGCCTGATATACGGAGTTTGCCTCAGCCGAGCAGTAGAGGATACCGACGGTCTTTGCATCGGGGAGAAGCTCGGAGAACATTGCAGCCTGCTGATCCAGAGGGGCGAGATCGGAGGTGCCGGATACGTTGCCGCCGACGGTACCGCTGAAGTTTTCAATGTCAAGAGCGACGCCATACTCTGTAACTGCGGTGCCGAGGATGGGAATTGACTGGGTAGCTGCGGTTGCGGCCTGGAGTGCCGGTGTTGCATTTGCGAGGATGAGGTCAACGCCGTCGGAAACGAAGCCGTTGCAGATGGTGCCGCAGGTCGGGATATCGTTTGCGGCGTTCTGCTCAACAAACTCGACCTTGTCGCCGAGCTCCTCCTTCAGAGCATCCTTAAAGCCCTGGGTCGCCGCATCGAGCGCCTGGTGCTGCACCAGCTGGCATATGCCGACGGTGTAGGTATCCTTGGCGGTATCTCCACTGCCGCCGTTATCCGATGAGCCGCATGCCGCAACGCTCAGACACATTGCAGCAGCCATTACCAAAGCTGTGATCTTCTTTTTCATAACGTTTTTCTCCTTTTTGATTAAAAAAACAGGGTGCTGCCGAGCCGGCAACACCCTGAGATTTTCTGCATCAGAAAACCGTACAAGGACATTCGCACCGGTCGGTAGAATTGAGAGCAGCAAAATATCGGCCTGCATAGCAGACCTTAGTAAAGCTGAAATAGGAGGACGCGGACATTTCGCGTCTGCCGGTGCTCATCATATTGCGTGCAGTGCAGATGCTCATTGCCGTATCTCCTTTCTCAAGTTCACCCGGTGGCGTCCACCGTGTTTTCATGCTGCAATAATAGCGCTTTAAATGGCAAAAGTCAACCGTCAATTGCAACAAAATCTGTTTATTTTTGAGCGCAGATACATACATTTGGCACAATGCGTGCGGAGATACTATAATATAAATAATTAAATCAAGCCCGTACCTTCCAGTGAAAATCTTTTCCGAAAAAATTTTAAATTGGGTCTTGACAAGATGAAATCCGGTGCTATAATGCAAGCATCAAACCTGTGACGAAGAGTAGTAGTTCCGGGAAGCCGTTGTTAAGAGAATCGTGGGTGGTGAGATCACGGTCGTCGGTGCGGAATGAATGGACTTCGGAGGGCGGCTTGAAAAAGCGTTTGCTTGAGTAGATGCCGACGGGATCCCTCCCGTTATCAATCGGGGTGCGTATGATGGTACGCATAAGCGAGCGGACGAATTTTTCGTCAATTTGGGTGGTATCGCAGGAGCGCAGCTCTTGTCCCATTGTTGGGATAGGAGGCTGCTTTTTTTATTTTCTAAAGCAAGCTCCCCTCCATCTGCACCCAAGCTACAAAAACATTTTTGGAGGAAAAAACAATGAAAAACAGCATCATCAAGAAGGCACTCGCGCTCGTATGCGCACTGGCAATGGTATTCACCCTCTGCGCATGCAGCAGCAACGGCAGCGATAACGGAAGCGGCGACAGCGCAAAGGTCTACAAGGTTGGCATATGCAACTATGTTGACGACGCTTCCCTAAATCAGATAGTCGAGAACATCCAGGCTCAGCTCAAGGCCATCGGCGAGGAAAAGGGCGTCACCTTTGATATTAAGTACGATAACTGCAATGCCGACGCGACCGTTATGGAGCAGATCATCTCCAACTTCATCGCAGACGACGTTGACCTCATGATCGGCGTTGCGACCCCCGTTGCGATGCGCATGCAGGCACTGACCGAGGATAATGAGATCCCCGTTGTGTTCTCCGCGGTTTCCGACCCCGTCGGCGCAGAGCTCGTTGAGAGCCTCGACAAGCCGGGCGCAAACGTCACCGGCACCAGCGACTACCTCGACGCGGACGCTATCATGAACCTCATCTTCGCAAACGACCCCGACGCAAAGAAGATCGGCCTGCTGTACGACGTCGGTCAGGACTCCTCGGCAGCATCCATCGAAGCAGCTAAAAAGTATCTCACCGACAAGGGCGTTGAGATCGTTGAGCACACCGGCTCCACCGCAGACGAGGTCATGCTCGCAGCCGAGGCAATGGTAGCAGACGGTGTTGACGCCGTCTTCACTCCGACCGACAACTCCATCATGAAGGCAGAGCTTGCAATCTACGAAACCCTCGCAAAGGCAGGCATCCCTCACTACGCCGGCGCTGACTCCTTCGCACTCAACGGCGCATTCCTCGGCTACGGCGTAGACTACGCAAACCTCGGCGTTGAGACCGCAAACATGGTAGCAGACATCCTCATTAACGGCGCCGATCCCGCAACTCTGGCAGTCAAGACCTTCGATAACGGCACCGCGACCATCAACACCGAGATCTGCACCGAGCTCGGCTACGACTACGACACCGTTGCAAAGGCATTCGAGCCTTACTGCACCAAGATAAACACCATCACCACCGCCGAGAGCTTCAGCGACGTTCAGCAGTAAATAAAAACATCATCGCACACAGCACATAAGAAAGAGGAAACGTTATGGATATTGCAACGATACTGAGCCTTGGGCAGACAGCGCTTGAGCTGGGACTTATCTGCTCGCTGACAGTGCTTGCGCTGTATTTGAGCTACAGCATGCTCAACGTGTGCGACCTGTCCACCGACGGCTGCTTTACGCTGGGCGCCGTGGTGGGCGCGGCGGTGGCCATATCGGGACACCCGTATTTATCCATACCGGCGGCCATGCTCGCGGGCGTGGCTTCCGGCTTCATAACAGCCGTACTGCAAACCAAAATGGGCGTGAACAGCCTGCTTGCGGGCATAATAGTAAACACGGGGCTGTATTCGGTGAACATTGCCATAATGGGCGGATCAAGCATACTGAACATGAACAAGGCCGATACCGTGTTCACGGCAGTTAAGTCCGCGCTTGCGAAGATTAACCTGAGCGAGCAATATAAGCTTGCCGTTGCCGCGGCGGCGGTGGTCATAATAGCGGTGCTGCTGGGGCTTTTCCTCAAAACGCGGCTTGGCCTTGCCATCCGCGCCACGGGGGACAATCCGGACATGGTGCGCTCCTCATCCATCAATCCCGTTTTCACGACCATAATAGGCCTGTGCGTTGCCAATTCGTTCACGGCGCTTTCAGGCTGTCTGCTTGCGCAGGCGCAGAAGTCCGTGAATATAGACATCGGCGGCGGCATGGTGACCATAGCCCTTGCCTCTTTGTTGATAGGCAACGTATTCTTGGGCAAAAAGAAAATGCCGCTCAGGATAGCCGGCATGGTGTTGGGCGCGTTCGTGTTCCGCCTTGTGTACACGATAGCCCTGCGCTTCAATATGCCGGCATTCATGCTCAAGCTTGTGTCAAGCGTAATAGTGGTCGCGGCAATATCCATTCCGTATATAAAGCAGCAGCTTCCGCTTATAAAGCGCAGGCTTGAAAGCCGCAGACGGGAGGGAAAAGCCAATGCTTAAAATAGACAACATTACAAAATCCTTTTCCGTCGGCACGGAAACGCGGCGCGCGCTGGACGGCGTGAGCCTGAATGTTAAAAAGGGCGACTTTATAACAATAATAGGCGCAAACGGCGCGGGGAAATCCACCCTGTTCAACGCGATAGCCGGAAGCTTCATAACCGACAGCGGCACGATAACCCTTGACGGGCGGGACATAACGCTCATGAGCGAATATAAGCGCGCGCGCAGCATAGGCAGGCTGTTTCAGGACCCCATGCGCGGCAGCGCGCCGGGCATGACCATTGAAGAAAACCTTGCCCTTGCGGCGGGCAGCGGAAAATGGCTCAGCCGTGTTTCTAAGCGGGACAGGGAGCTCTTCCGCGAAAAGGTATCCATGCTCGGCATGGGGCTTGAAGATAGGTTCGACCAAAGCGTGGGCGGCCTTTCCGGCGGACAAAGGCAGGCGCTTACGCTTATTATGGCAACCATAAACCCGCCCAAGCTCCTTTTGCTTGATGAGCACACGGCGGCGCTGGACCCGGGCGCTGCGGAAAAGATACTGCGCGTTACGGATTCGATAATACGCGAACATAACCTGACCT
>OGYL01001413.1_pt1 | contig 18551 bp, 13 predicted proteins | sample 1576541 | NCBI WGS metagenome assembly OGYL01 (sample SAMEA3541551, study PRJEB24748) | human gut metagenome | biome: human gut; feature: human-associated habitat; material: faeces | place: China | collected 2012 | reverse complement strand
GATGCTTTGCATTCCGCGACTACGACATACGCGCCCGCTATAGGCTCCATTGTATATGCGTTCACGGTCTGTACGCGCAGACTGCCGCGCCGTATGCCGTTGGCTGCTGACAGCGCCGCTATAAGCAGCGCTATTGATGCAATAATTATAATTAAAATGCGTTTATCCTTCATGGCATAAAATATGATGAGCATGGGGCAGAATATGTGTTATAATTAACCAATCATTAGAAAGATGAGGAGGACCAGGCATGGAAGCATATATGGACAAAGCATGGCAGCGCAGCATGAAGCTGCGGCTGGACATAAACGGCATGATGGCCGATTTTGTGGGCGAACATGGCTTGAGCATGGCGGATATAGAAAAAAACAGCGCACAGTACAAAAGGGCAGCCGAAAGCATGGCCGCAAAGCGCGCGAACATGAAATGGCGCGAACTGCCGCATAACCAGGCGGAAGTGGTGGCGCGCATAAAGACGGTCGTCGAAAGGGTGCGGAACGAATACGAAGCGTTCGTTGTGCTGGGCATAGGCGGCAGCGCGCTCGGCCCCATAGCCGTGCAGCAAGCGCTCAGCCACCTGCGTTACAATGAGCTTAGCCGCGAACGCCGCGGCGGGCCAAGGCTTTACGTTGAGGATAATGTTGACCCGGAGCGCATGGCTTCGCTTCTGGACGTTATAGACGTTGAAAAGACTGTGTTCAATGTTGTAACAAAATCCGGCGGAACGAGCGAAACCATGTCCCAGCTTCTTTATATCACGCGCATATTGAAGGATAAGCTTGGCGATAAGTGGAGCGAGCATGTTATTGCAACAACGGATGAAGTAAAGGGCAACCTGATAAAGATAGCCAAGGCGGACGGACTGGAAACATTCTATGTACCGGACGGTGTGGGCGGAAGATTTTCGGAGCTTTGCCCCGTGGGCCTTATTGCGGCGGCAGTATGCGGAATAGATATAGAAGAACTGCTTGCCGGTGCGGCGTATATGGATGAACTTTGCTCGGAACCCGATTATCGCAGTAACATGGCTTACATGGCAGCCATATGCGAAACGGAAGCGATGAAAAAGGGCTGCAACATAAGCGTTATGATGCCATATGCCGATTCGCTAAAGTACATTGCCGATTGGTATGCGCAGCTTTGGGCGGAAAGCCTTGGCAAGCGCACGGATAACGGCGGCAGCGTTGTGCACACCGGTCAAACGCCCGTGAAGGCGCTTGGCGTTACGGATCAGCATTCGCAGGTGCAGCTTTATACCGAAGGCCCGTTCGATAAGGTGATAACATTTATAGGCGTGGATAAGTACAGGAGTGAAGTGACAATACCGCACAGCTTTGACGATATTGCGGACGTTGCGTTCCTGAGCGGACACAGCTTTAACGAACTTATAAAGAGCGAGCAGATGGCCACGGAGTACGCTGTTACCCGCTCGGGGCACATGAATAAAACGATAACTCTGCCCGTGGTAAATCCGTTTACGATAGGCGAACTGCTGTATTTCTTCGAGATTCAGACAGCTTATGCGGGCGAACTGCTGAACATAAACGCATTCGATCAACCGGGCGTTGAGGAGGGCAAGAACGCCACTTATGCATTGCTGGGCAAGCATGGTTACGACGAAAAACGCCGCGAATTGGACAGCGCAAAGCCAAAAAAGGCAGGATATATATTCTGATAGACAGTGCATGAATATGTGGCCGCTTTGTAAAATGAGCTAATAAGGCTTAACAAAGCGGCCTTTTTAGTGTAAAATCAAAGCTATACCCCAACCCGAACGGGAGGAGAGATAAGCTATGGTAAAAAGAGGCATTGCGCTGCTTAGTGCGCTGATAATGCTTTGCGTGTGCGGCTGCACGGGCGGGCAGGCCGATGATACGGCAATAAATACAACCGAAACGGACGCCTCCAATGCCATCGGCTCAGCGACTGCAACGATCGTTGGACAGAATATGGGAGCAAAACAACCGGAGCGTGCAGAGCAGGGATGTCGCTTTTCTATGTGGATATCAGTTGTATTTTTGTTCATTGGTGGTATGATCTTATCAAGAGATATGATCTCCACGGCGATCGTCAGTATTTTCTCCAAAGATGCAGAGGTTGTGGGAATGGCAGCAGACTTTTTAAGCGTGATGGCATTGTGGTGCTTTACCAACGGAGTATATAATACGACCTCCGGGCTGTTCCAGGGAACCGGACATACGGAAGTGACCATGGCGATCGATGTGACGAGGCTGTGGGTGTTCCGTTTTGTGACGCTGTGGTTCTGCGAGAGCATTCTGCATATGGGCGTGCGCAGTGTCTGGTATTCCGTGGTGATCAGTAACGGTATCTCTTCCCTGATCCTGTATGTTCTGTACCGCTGTGGTATCTGGAAGAAGACGCGGATCAAAGTGGGAAAATAAGCTGCTTAAGGAGCACCATGGAGAGTAAGAAAAAAGTTAAGAAGAGTCTTCGGATATATATAAGCATCGTTATAGTACTTTTGCTGCTTCAGGTCATTGCATGGAACAGCAGAAGCTTCAGCGATGCTTATATTGCTTATATTTTCCCCGTCTGGGTCAATACCTGTGGCAGGATCATGGGAAGCTTCCCGTTTTCTGTGGGAGAATGGATGATCGTAGCGGGGATCGCTGTTGTAATATCAGCGGCTTTGCTGGGGATCAGTATGATCTTTCCGGGACGCAGGCATTCGGCAAGGTATTGCCGCGGTGTTAAGAGGTATTTTCGGTTTTTTGCATGGGTGCTGCTATTCGTGTTTGCGATCATGACTTTGAATTGTACGATGATCTATCATGGTTCTACCTTTTCGGATAAGTATTTCGGAGAGGAAGAGGGGCAGCAGGATGTGACGCTGCAGGAGCGGACAGAGGAGTTGCTCAGGATTTATAACGATATCGTGTCCCATTGCAATGCACTGAGTATGGAGATGGAGCGGGATGACAGCGGTGCCGTGGTATATTCCGGAGGTGTGGACAGTAAGGGGAATGCGGTGGATATGGCAGGGAAAGCCATCAATGTGATGCAGAACCTGGGGAAAAGCTATGATCAGCTGGATGGTTATTATCCGAGACCGAAGGCTATGTTTTTCTCGGATTTCATGTGCCAGATGTATATGTGCGGGTACTATTTTCCGTTTTCCATGGAAGCAAACTATAATGATGTTATGTCTATCATGAAGAAGCCGGCGACTATGTGCCATGAACTGGCGCATATCCGGGGATATATCTACGAGGATGAGGCGAATTTTATTGCATTTCTCGCCTGTGTGGAGTCGGATGATGCTGCATTTCAGTACTCGGGATATTTAAGTGTCCTGAATTATGTGGCGAATGATCTGTACAAGACGAGACTGGCGGATCCTGAGAGCTATGCGGCAGCCAGGGAGACAGTGCGTCCACTGCAGGTATTGCAGCAGGTGCAGGAGGACAATATCTTCGTCACAGAGGCGGAATGGGAGCGGATCAACGGGAAAGCGGTGGTGGACACGGAGACCGTGGACAGTGTCTCAGATACTCTGACGGATGCTTCGCTGAAGCTGAATGGAGTGTCGGACGGCATGATCAGCTACAACCGGGTAGTGGAGCTGTTGTTACAATGGTACGGCCAACAAGGGGAGTACTAATCGAAACATTTGTAGGAGATAGAGGAATAATTGCAAAAATTTAAATTTTTTTCTATTAACCACTTGACATTTGATCGGAATTTATGTAAACTACGATTGTTGTGACGCAGAGCAGTCATGAAATACAGATTGCAAGAAGGATTAAGTCGCGGGCCCAGATAGCTCAGTTGGTAGAGCAGAGGACTGAAAATCCTCGTGTCACTGGTTCGATTCCGGTTCTGGGCATTTGTAATATGCAAAAATAATTTATGGGATACTAGCTCAGTCGGTAGAGCACTTGACTTTTAATCAAGTTGTCGGGGGTTCGAATCCCCCATGCCTCACTTGATGTTACGATATCCTGACAACATACATCATTTTCCCATTCTCAAAAACCCCGCTTGGGGCTTTTTTTTATGCGAAAGGAGCACTTTTATGCAGACCAAAGAAAACAAAATGGGTGTCATGCCCATTGACAAATTACTGATCTCTATGTCCCTGCCTATGATGATCTCCATGCTGGTGCAGGCACTGTACAATATCGTGGACAGCATCTTTGTCTCCAGGATCAATGAATACGCACTTCGTGCGGTATCCCTGGCATTCCCGATCCAGAGCCTGATGATCGCCGTAGCAGTGGGAACGGCAGTGGGTATCAATGCGTTTCTGTCCAAGACTCTTGGAGAGAAGGATTTTGAGAAAGCTGATATCATTGCCCAAAACGGTATTTTTCTTGCGATTGCAAGCTACGTGGCTTTTGCGGTGATCGGTCTGCTGGTGAGCCGCCCCTTTTTTGCCAGCCAGACGGAAGTCTTAGAAGTACGAGAGTACGGAGTGACGTATCTGACGATCTGTTGTGTGGCGGGAATGGGTATTTTTCTCCAGACGACCTTTGAGAGATTGTTACAGGCTACCGGTAAGACTTTCTATACCATGATCACGCAGGGAACCGGGGCGGTAATTAATATTATTCTGGATCCGATCCTGATCTTCGGCTATTTCGGAATGCCCCGGATGGGAATCGCCGGTGCGGCGGTGGCTACCGTTATCGGGCAGATCATAGCTGCAATTCTTGCTCTGGTATTTAATCTGAAATGTAATCGGGAACTGAATATTTCCATGAAAGGATTTCGACCGAACGGACATCTGATTGTACAGATCTATAAGGTGGGAGCGCCTTCCATAGTTGTACAGGCCATCGGTTCTCTGATGACTTACGGTATGAATCTCATCCTGGCGGCATTCGGTTCCGCGCAGACGGTATTTGGTATTTATTTTAAACTTCAGAGTTTTGTATTTATGCCGGTATTTGGCCTGAATAACGGAATGGTGCCTATCATTGCCTATAATTACGGTGCCGGTCATAAAGACCGTGTAATTAAGACGATCAAGCACAGTGTGGCATATGGCGTGGGTATTATGTTCGCGGGATTACTTGCGATGCATATTTTCCCGGCACAGCTTATGCGCATGTTTGATGCGGAGGAGAGTCTGATCGCTATCGGAGCGCCTGCCCTGGAGACCATTTCGCTGAGTTTTGTGTTCGCCGGGTTCTGTATTGTGGCGGGAAGTGTATTCCAGGCATTGGGGAACGGTGTCTACAGTATGATCGTATCTGTGGCCAGACAGATGTGTGTGCTGCTCCCGGTGGCAAAACTGTTGTCCCTGAGTGGCGAAGTGACGTTGATCTGGTGGGCATTTCCCATTGCGGAGTTAGCCAGTGTGCTGTTAACATCGTATTTCTTGGTAAGAATCTACCGTAAAGTCATCTGTCATATTGGAGAGCCAGTCGTGCAGGATGCTTGACAAGTTTAAGGGTGGCAGAGTATAATTAGGCGTGTTCTTTTGAGGACACGTAAGCGGTTATGGCGGAATTGGCAGACGCGCTGGTTTTAGGTGCCAGTGGTTACCCGTGTGGGTTCAAATCCCACTAACCGCATTTGTTAGTACTTGCAATTCCGAATGCCGGTGCTATAATAAGGATGGCAGAAGATTGCTGCAGTACCCGGAAGCATAGCTCAGCCGGGATGAGCGTTCGCCTCACACGCGAAAGGTCAGGGGTTCGAGCCCCCTTGCTTCCATTTTTTAGTAACTATTCAGAGCGACGGCAAAGTACTGGATAGTTATTTTTTTAATCAAATCAAAGGAATACAAAAGCAATGAAAGAAAACGTAAGAAAACAGGGAATTTTACTGCCGGTATCCAGTATCCCTTCCGCATATGGGATCGGAACCTTTGGCAGGGAAAGCTATCGTTTTGTGGATTTTCTGGAGAAGTCCGGCAACAGGTTGTGGCAGATCCTGCCGCTCGGACCTACCGGATACGGAGACTCTCCTTATCAGTCGTTTTCCACTTTTGCGGGGAACCCTTACTATATCGATCTGGAGATTCTGATCGAAGAAGGGCTTTTGACGAAGGAGATCTGTGACGGTTATGACTTCGGAGACAATGAACATTACGTGGACTATGAGAAGATCTATCTGTCCCGGTTCAAAGTCCTGAAGATCGCATTTGAGAATGCGAAAAAACAGGGACTTATGGATGCACCGGAATATCAGAAGTTCATCACGGACAATGCCTATTGGCTGGATGATTATGCCCTGTATATGGCAGTAAAAAATGCATTCGGCGGCGTCTGCTTTATGGAATGGGACGAGGATATCCGTCTCAGAAAAGCGGCAGCGCTTCGCAAGTACCGCAAAAAGCTCTCGGATGAGATCGCATTTTACTGCTTCCAACAGTACCTGTTTGCAAAACAGTGGAAAGAACTGAAGACTTATGCGAATAAAAAGGGCATAGAGATCGTAGGAGATATTCCTATCTATGTAGCTTTTGACAGTGCCGATACCTGGGCGAATCCGAAGCTGTTCCAGTTAGACAGGGAAGGTCGTCCCATCGGTGTGGCAGGCTGCCCGCCGGACTGCTTCTCGGAGACCGGACAGTTGTGGGGCAATCCGCTCTATGATTGGAAATATCATAAGAAGACCGGTTATGAATGGTGGATGCAGCGTATTGCATATTGCTATCAGTTATACGATGTGCTCCGTATCGACCATTTCCGGGGATTCGACGAGTACTGGTTCGTGCCTTACGGAGATCCTACGGCACAGAACGGTCACTGGGAGAAGGGACCGGGCTATGAATTGTTTGCTGTGATGAAGAAGAAACTGGGCAAAAAGAAGGTCATCGCGGAAGATCTCGGATTCCTGACCCCCAGCGTGATCCGTCTGGTGAAGAAGACAGGTTACCCGGGAATGAAGATCCTGCAGTTTGCTTTTGATGCGGGAAATGACAGTGAATATCTGCCTCACAACTATGATAAAAACTGTGTGGTCTATACAGGAACCCATGACAACGATACTACGGTAGGATTTCTGCAGAACATGCCGGAGAAGGATAAGAAGTTCGCGAAGAAGTATCTGGGACATAAGAATGATAAAAAGCTCTGCTTTGAGATCGTCCGGGCGGCATTGTCCAGCTGCGCGGATACAGCGGTTATCCCCATGCAGGATTATCTGGAACTGGACAGCAGTGCCAGGATCAATATACCGTCCACACTGGGTTGCAACTGGAAATGGCGCATGGACAAGGATGCGTTGGATCCAAAGCTGGCGAAAAAGATTTATAAGATGGCAAAATTATACGGAAGACTGTAAAGTGTGCCACGCAGCGTAAGGCACATTGTAAGAATACGGAAGGGATAGTTTCCTTTCCGTATTTTTTGTGGACAAATCATCAATATTTGCATGCGTGGAAATGGGCTAGCTATGGCAGGTAGCATTTTTTAGTGCATTTTTGTCAAAACAAGAGGACTTTTTTGTGGTCTTATGGAAAAAGCCACGTTATTATGGTATGGTTATCTATATTGGGCGGAGTCTGCAATCGGATTTCTGCGAGAGAGAGGAGAAACATGAGCCGTACTACTGACAGGGCAGGCCGTAATAAGGGACAATGGATCGTCATTGGGTTTATGGCTTTTGCTATCATAGTCATTTCGATATGCACAGTAATCTTTCGTTCCTATGTGCGGGGATTTCATAAAGTAACAGACAGAGAAATATATGACCGGTATTATGTGATGATCACAGAAGACCGCAAATCGGATTTCTGGCAGTCCGTATACCGCGGAGCTTTTGAACGCGGACAGGAAGAGAATGTATATGTGGATCTGCTGGGCGAGCATCTGTCCCAGGAGTATACGAGGGCAGAGCTTATGCGGATCGCCATGTCCTCCGGTGTAGACGGTATTTTTGTAGAATCGGATGAAAGCGACGAGATGTCACAGATGATCGACGAAGCAGTAGAACGGGGCATCCCTGTGGTGACACTGTATGGTGACAATACGCACAGTGCACGCTGCAGCTTTGTCGGTGTAGGAAGCTATAATCTGGGCAGGGAATACGGACGACAGGTATTGAAGCTGGCTTCTGTCAGTGAGAGTACCGCGCCCATGACGGTAGCGGTACTGGTGAATGCCCATGCACTGAACTCGGCACAAAATATTGTCTGCTCCGGGATTCAGGACGCACTGGAACAGGAGAAAATCCGGGGACCGGAGATAGAACTTTCCTTAATTACCGTGGACGATACGAATACTTTTTCCGTGGAGGAATCCATCCGGGATATTTTTATGAATGAAAAGCTGCCGGATATCATTATCTGCCTGAACGAATTGAGCACCACCTGTGTCTACCAGGCAGTGGTAGATTACAACTGCGTGGGCGAGGTCGCAATTTTAGGGTATTATGATACCGATACGATACTCAAAGCAATCGAGCGAAATGTAGTCAATGCAACGATCTCGATAGACACGGAGCAGATGGGAGCTTTCTGCGTGGATGCTTTGCAGGAGTACTATCGTTTTGGCTATACCAGTCAGTATTTTACGGCGGATGTCACAATTATTGATCAGAATAACGTGGGTGAATATTTACAAGCGCAGGAAGCGACAGAGTGAGGTACGCATGAGGAAAAAATTTCGACAGCTGTCTCTTCAGGCGAAGATGAGCAGCATTTTTGTATTGGCGAATCTGGTAGTATTTGCAGTGACGGTGATATTGCTTCTGGGAATCAACAGCATGTCTTCGGAGATCGATAAGGTCTATCAGGGGAATCTGCGGCTGAACGAAGTATCTGATGCACTGATGGCGGTGCAGGACAGTATGACGGATTATCTGAATTCCAAGACCAGTGATTCCCTGGAGGAATTTTACCGGAATGAACAGACATATTCCCAACTGGTGCAGGATATGAGCGATGGGGTGACGGGAGCCACCTTTCAGAGAATGGAACGCAGTATCCGGCATATGTCGGAAGAATACCTGGATCTCGTAAGTCAGACGATTGAGGCAAAGCGTGGGAGAAATGTAGAGAAATACCGCGTCCGGTACGAGAACGCGACACAGATGTATGAATATATCAATACCTATATTTACAGTCTGAACAACGAACAGTTCCGCAGCAACTCCGAGAACTACAGCCGTCTGTCGGCTGCTTTCCGTAATTTCGAAATGGTCAGTGTGATTGCATTATCCATCGTCATTGTGGTCAGCGTATTTATAGTAGTAAAGCTTACCGGGGAGATCATCAGTCCGTTAAAGGATCTGGCGGTAACCGCTGACGAAGTAGCGGGCGGAAACTTTGATACCGAACTGTTACAAGTACAGTCGGAGGATGAGATCGGCGTGGTAACGGGAGCATTTAACCAGATGCTTATCAGTATCAGACAGTATCTGGAAAGCCTGCGCGAGAGCATGGAAATCCGGCGTTCATTAATGGAAAAAGAGCTTTTGATGGAGGCACACTTAAAGGATGCACAGCTAAAGTATCTGCAGGCGCAGATCAATCCCCACTTCTTATTCAATACGTTAAATGCGGGAGCACAGCTGGCCATGATGGAAGGCGCCGACCGGACCTATGAATATGTACAGAATGTGGCGGAATTTTTCCGCTATAATGTAAAAAAGAGTAATGATATCGTGACGGTCAGAGAAGAGCTGGAACTGGTGGATCATTACATTTATATTCTGAATGTCCGCTTTTCCGGGGATATCCATTATGGAAAAGAAATTGAGGAGGATCTGCTGGACAGCTGCATGCCAAGCATGATCTTACAGCCGATCGTGGAAAATTCCGTAAATCACGGCATCAGAGAGATGAACGGAGAGGGAAAGATCCGGCTGAAGGTATACCATGTGGATGGAGATACGCTGGGGATCAGTATCCGGGATAACGGCATCGGAATGGATCCGGATACGATAGAAAAAGTACTTGGCGGCAATTATCACGAAGAGCAGTCAGGCGGCGGTTCCAATGGTATTGCGATGGGGAACGTTATCGCAAGATTAAAACTTTTCACGCAAAACGAAGATGTAATGACGATTTTAAGTGACGGGAAAGATCAAGGAACGGAAGTAATCCTGTATCTTCCGATAAAAGAGAGGGAAAAGACGGATGTATAAGATCATGCTGGCGGATGACGAAGGAATCGTGATCGATTCCCTGAAATTCATCATCGAAAAAGAATTCAAGGATACCTGTGAGGTGCAGTATGCCAAGACCGGCAGAAGTGTGATTGAACTGGCAGAGAGCTTCCGTCCGGACGTTGCGGTCATGGATATCCAGATGCCGGGAATCAACGGCATCGATGCTATGAAAGAGATCCGGAGAAGCAATAATCATACAGTGTTTATCGTAATGTCAGCTTATGACAAATTTGATTATGCGAAAGAAGCTATCAAACTGGGAGTCATGGAGTACATTACCAAGCCGATGGAGAAGACCCGGATCATTGCAGCATTGCAGAAGGCAATGGAGCGAATCGATGCAGAGCGCCTGAAACGCAAAAATGAGTTGTTGATCAAGGAAAAACTGGAGACGGTCGTACCGATTATTGAAAGCGGTCTGATCCACAATATCTTATTACAGGAGCATTTTCGCGAGGATATTGAGAATTACCGGTCAATTTTAGGGATCACGCTGCAATATGCCTACATGATCGCTGTGGTATGCGGGGATGAGCAGCAGGGAAACCACATGACGAATGCGGTGGGAAGCAGTGTCAGAATGCAGAGGCATTATCAGGAGGTCAGGGACTGTCTGAAAGAAAATTTTGACTGTATTGTGGGTACCGTCATGGCAAACAAACTGGCAGTGCTGGTACCTTATGAGAAAGATGTGATGGACTATAATGAGCGTATCGAACTCATTGAAAAAGCCAGAGAACTCACCAGATATCTGCGCAAGAGAACGGATATCAGCTTCCGCATCGGCATCGGAGAACCGAAAGATTTTCTGATGGCTTCGGAATCTTATACGGAGGCGCTGAATGCACTGGTGGCGACCACCGGCAGTGTGGCACATGTGGATGACCTGCCGATCAAATGTGAATATGGTGGAAATTATCCGGTGAAGCTGGAGAAAAAACTTTTTGCGGAAGTCGAGGATGGCGACATTGATAATGCTTCCGCATCGGCATCGGCATTTTTTGACTGGATGGTGGATAGTGGTTCCGATCTGATGAATATGAGGCTTAAGGTGCTGGAATTTGCCCTGTGGTCAGAGCACATTGCCTATGAAAAAGGTGGTATGATCTATCAGCTGAATTCCCGTGCGGAGTATCTGCCGCAGGTGATGGAAATAGCGGAACCGGCGGCCATGAAAACATGGTTCCTGGAAAAAGTGAAGGAAGCCTGCCGGAACGTTCTGAATAAAAGGGAAGAAAAGTCGGGCAGCATTATCGAGACGGCGAAGAATTATATTAAGAATAACTATCACAAAGACATTTCCCTGGATGATGTATCCAGAGAGGTAAATATCAGCCCGTATTATTTCAGTAAACTATTCAAAGAAACTACCGGGGAAAACTTTATCGAGTACCTGACCAATTTAAGGATGGACAAGGCAAAAGAACTGCTGCAGACGACAGAGTGCTCCATGAAAGAAATCTGTGCCAGAACCGGATATTCGGATCCGAATTATTTTAGCCGCAGTTTTAAGAAGAACGTGGGCGTGACACCGACAGAGTACAAGGAAAACCGTGGAAAGGGACAGGAACAGGGCAATGTATAAGAAAAAGAGATGGATATGTGTTGCGTGGCTTCTGGTGATGATGTTATTGCTGTGTGCCTGCGGAAATCTGGAGACCGGAAAAAATCAGGGAGAGGTCGCGGAAAATGATAAGATTCAGATCGGCATGAGTTTTGATTCTTTTGTCATTGAAAGATGGCAGAGGGATCGTGACATTTTCGTTTCAACGGCAAAGGAACTGGGAGCGGAAGTGAATGTCCAGAATGCGAACGGTGATCTGGAGCAGCAGAAAAAGCAGATCAATTACTTCATCGACAAAGGAATGGATGTGATCGTTGTGATATGCATTGACTCCAAAGGATTAACAGAGGAAGTGCAGAGGGCGAAAGATGCCGGCATTAAGATCATTGCTTATGACAGACTGCTGCAGAATACAGATATTGACCTGTATATCTCGTTTGACAACGAAAGAGTAGGCACCATGATGGGAGAGGCACTGTTGGAAAACGGTCTGGCCGGCGGAAATGTGCTGATGCTGGGAGGCTCTGCCGTGGACAGCAACGTTGCCATGGTGGAAAAGGGCTTTCGCAAGGTCATGGAGGATAATCAGGTGACGATCTTGGATTCTATGCATGCAGATGGCTGGAAAGCGGAACTTGCCGGGGCATATATCTATGAGCATATGGATGTTGTATCGGAGGCAGATGCCATTATGTGCGGCAATGATGATCTGGCAAGCAAAGTGGTACATGCTCTGAAAGAAAAGAGACTGGCAGGAGATATTATGGTAGTGGGGCAGGATGCCGACCTGGAAGCGTGCCAGCGCATCGTCGAGGGGACACAGGTCATGACAGTCTACAAACCGGTGGAAAAAATGTCGCAGAAGGCAGCGGAGTGTGCGGTGCTTCTGGCAAAGGGAGAGCCGTTGCCGGAAGGAGATACGGTAACCATAGAGAATGGAAAGTATGAAGTTCCGTACATTGGTCTGGAACCAATCAGTGTGGATAAAAACAATATGAATGATGTGATCATCGGAAGCGGATTTCACTTAAAAGAGGATGTTTATCTGAACATTCCCTCGGAAATGCCCAAATAATATTGGATTTACTTTGAAAATGGGGAAAAGAGATAGATTCTAAAAACACAATAGGAAAAATTTGGTGACAAGGCTGTGCCGGCAGACAAGATATTGCTAGCACAGCCTTAATTTTGTCAGGAGAGAGGATGGAAAAGTGCAGAAGGTCGTAAAATCATGCTATAGGATTTGTGATATTCTCTATCTATCAACAAAACAAACCAAATAAGGGAGGTTACTTTTTATGAGGAAGAAATTATTAAGCTCACTTCTGGTAACGGCTATGGCTGTTACGATGCTTGCAGGATGTGGATCCAATGGGGGACAGCAGGCAGCCACACCGGCAACAGACAACAAAACAGAAACATCTGCAGAAGTGAAAACAGATGACACTGCCGGCACCACGACAACAGACGGCGGTAAGATCGGTGTAGCAATGCCTACCAAGGATCTGCAGAGATGGAACCAGGATGGTACCAACATGGAAGCCCAGCTGAAGGAAGCCGGCTACGAAGTGGATCTGCAGTACGCATCCAACGATATTCCCACACAGGTATCCCAGATCGAGAATATGATCAACTCCGGATGCCAGATGTTAGTTATCGCATCCATCGATGGTGATTCCCTCGGAACCGTTCTGGAGCAGGCTAAGGAAAAAGATATTCCTGTTATCGCTTATGACCGTCTGATCATGAACTCCGATGCAGTTACCTATTATGCAACCTTTGATAACTACATGGTAGGTACCAAGCAGGGCGAATACATCAGAGACCAGCTGGATCTGGACAACGCAGCAGGACCTTTCAATATTGAGCTGGTAACCGGTGACCCCGGCGACAACAATGCAAGATTCTTCTTCGGCGGTGCTATGGATGTTCTGCAGCCCTACATCGATGCAGGCAAGCTGGTAGTTAAGTCCGGACAGACCGATTTCGAAACAGTTGCAACCGCTAACTGGTCTACTGAGACCGCTCAGTCCAGAATGGACGCTATCATTTCCGCTAACTATGCAGACGGAACCAAACTGGATGCAGTTCTGTGCTCCAACGACTCTACCGCACTTGGTGTTACCAACTCTCTGGAAGCTAACTACACCGGCGAGTGGCCCATCATTACCGGTCAGGACTGTGATAAGCCCAACGTTAAGAACATGATCTCCGGCAAGCAGTCCATGTCCATCTTCAAGGATACCCGTACTCTGGCATCCAAGGTTGTAGAGATGGTAGACGCTGTCATGAAGGGCGGCGAGGCACCTGTCAACGATACCACAACTTACGACAATGGTACCGGCGTTATTCCTTCCTATCTGTGTGAGCCCGTATTCGCTGATGCAAGCAACTACAAAGAACTGCTCATCGATTCCGGTTACTATACAGAAGCAGATTTACAGTAATTTATAATAACACGGATCTGTAAGGATCCTTACGGCAGGCGGGCGTTTCCCGCCTGCTGTATTCATGGGTAAAGCAAGAATAAGATTTTAAATGTTTGATTAGATAATGTGGAAATAAGACTTGGGAGGGATACCATTGGCAAAAATCTTATTGGAAATGAAAAATATAACCAAAACATTCCCCGGTGTAAAAGCACTTGACAATGTAAACCTGCAGGTAGAAGAGGGAGAGATCCATGCCCTTGTAGGTGAAAACGGCGCAGGAAAGTCCACATTGATGAATGTACTGAGCGGTATTTATCCGTACGGTTCTTATGAAGGAGATATCATCTATGACGGTGAGGTCTGTAAGTTTGATAAGATTAAGGACAGTGAGGAAAAAGGTATCGTCATCATTCATCAGGAGCTTGCACTGATCTCTTATATGACAATCGGGGAAAATATGTTCCTAGGCAATGAACGGGGACATAAGTACAAAATCAACTGGAATGAAACCAATGCCAGGGCGTCGGAACTGTTAAAGACCGTAGGTCTGAAGGAAGGCCCCCAGACATTGATAAAGGATATTGGTGTAGGTAAGCAGCAACTGGTGGAAATTGCAAAAGCACTGGCGAAAAATGCAAAGCTGTTGATCCTGGATGAGCCTACCGCTTCTCTGAATGAGACAGATTCCAAGGCACTACTGGATCTGATGTTGGAACTCAAGAAAAAAGGAATGACATCTATCATTATTTCTCATAAATTAAATGAAATTTCCTATGTGGCAGATAAGATCACAGTGATCCGTGACGGATCTACCATTGAAACTCTGGTGAAAGGAAAAGATGATATTACCGAGAGCCGGATCATCAAAGGAATGGTAGGAAGAGAAATTGCCGACCGATTCCCAAAGAGAGAGCCGAAGATTGGAGATGTCCGGATGGAAGTGAAGCACTGGACCGTCCATCATCCCCTGTATTCGGAACGTAAGGTGGTAGATGATGTCAATATCATTGTGAAAAAGGGTGAAGTAGTTGGAATCTCCGGACTGATGGGTGCCGGACGAACCGAACTGGCAATGAGCTTATTCGGAAAAAGCTACGGATCCAATATCAGCGGTGAGCTGTATATTAACGGCAAGATAGTACATCTGAATACGGTACAGGAAGCAATCAAGAACCATTTGGCATATGTGACGGAGGACAGAAAAGGAAACGGACTGATCTTAAGCAATCCGATCAAGATCAACACGACTCTGGCAAATCTGGATGCTGTCAGCAGCCATACAGTCATTGATAAAGACAAAGAGTACAATGTAGCTGTGGATTACAAGAAAAAACTGAATACAAAATGTCCTACGGTAGAACAGAATGTGGGTAATCTAAGCGGTGGTAACCAGCAGAAAGTCCTTCTTGCAAAATGGATGTTTACAGAACCGGATATTCTGATCCTTGATGAGCCTACCCGTGGTATTGACGTAGGTGCGAAATCCGAATTCTACAATATGATTTGTAAATTCGCCAAACAGGGACTTGGCGTAATCCTTATTTCTTCAGAAATGCCGGAAGTTATCGGACTTTCAGACAGAATCATCGTTATGAAATCCTTACGTATTTCCGGTGAAGTAATGCGTGAAGAAGCGACCGAAGACAGACTGTTAAGCCTGGGAATGATGGGGGAGGAAGCAAATGAGTAATATTGAAACTAAAAAAGAAAAAAATGGTATTTTAAATAAGATCGGCGGAGACAAGCTGATCCTGATCGTAGCGATCATCGTTGTATTTGCATTATTTACATTTTTGAATAAGAACTTTCTGACTTGGGCGAACATGGTTAACCTGATGGTTGCCGCTTCACTGGTTGGTCTGGTAGCAGTCGGACATACATACCTGATCATCGCCGGACAGAACGACCTGTCACCTGGTTCTCTGGCAGCTTTCTGCGGAACACTTGCAGCGCTGTTACTTTCCAAGAATGTTCCGTTTATCCTGACAGTTGCAGTTGTTTTACTGGCAGGTATTGCAACAGGTTTCTTTAATGCATGGATGGTCAATAAGATTAAACTGGAAGCGTTTATCGCAACACTGGTAACTCAGAACATTATGCGTGGATTTGCTTACATCATCTGCGATGGTAAACCAATTTCTATCAGCAACAAAACTTACCTGGCAATCGGAAAAGCAAGATTCCTGACAATTCCAGTTTCTGTATGGTTAATGATCCTTGCATTTGTAATCTTTGGATTTATCCTTTCCAAAACAAAATTTGGACGTAGTGTATATGCAATCGGTGGAAGCCAGGAAGCAGCAAGACTTGCAGGTCTGAACCCTAAGAGAATCATTACAAGCTGCTTCGTTATCATTGGAGCTCTGACAGCAGTAGGTGGAATCGTATTCTCCTCACGTATGAACTCCGGACAGCCGGCAGCTAACGTCAACCTTGAGTTTGATGCCATCACAGCAGTTATCCTCGGCGGTGTTTCCTTTGCCGGTGGTGTAGGTGATATGTTTGGTACAATCCTTGGTGTTATCCTGATCCAGGCATTTAACACAGGTCTGATCATGGTAAATGTATCTACATTCTGGCAGTATGTAGCAAGAGGTGCACTTCTTCTCTTCGCTCTGACATCTGACTTTATCCGTAAGGAAAGACGTGAGAAAGAACTTCTCGAAGCAAGCATGAAAAACATCAAATAATTTATGAAACTTTCACACAGGGGTGTGTGACTGAATATAGCAAAACATATATAATTCAAATTCTAAGGAGGAAGAAACAATGAAGAAAAAAGTTATGAGCGTAGTTCTGGCAGCAGCAATGGTATCCGCAATGGTAGTTCCGGCAGTATCTGCAAGTGCAGCAGACGACAAACTGGTAGTATATGGTATTTACAAAGCTGGTGACCAGACTTGGTTTATCGATGAAGGTGACGCAGCAAAGAAAGCTGTTGAAGATGCTGGCGGAGAGTTCATTTATGTAGATGCAAAGATGAGCCCGGAAGAATATTTAAAAGCAATCGACAATGCTGTTGCAAATAATGCAAGCGGTATCATCACCTGTACACCTGACCAGACACTGTCTCAGGCAGCTGTTGACAAAGCAAAAGATGCAGGAATCCCGATTGTTGCGTGTGATGATGCACTTCAGGATGATGCTGGTGAGAAACTGGCTCCATGGGTAGGAATCAATGCATATGTAATCGGCCAGACAAACGGCGAGTGGATGGCAAATTATGCAAAAGATAATGACCTTGTCGGAAAAGATGATGTAGGTCTTCTGATCATGACTATGGACACTGTATCCAGCTGCGTACCTCGTGCAGAAGGTGAATATGATAAATTCAAAGAAGACTGCGCAGATTTCAACGAAGACAATATTTTCTATGCAGACTATGATGGAACTACAGATAAAGGAAACACAGCAGCTGCAGCAGTATTTACAGCAAACCCACAGATCACAACCTGGATGGTAATGGGCGCTAACGAAGAAGGAACAATCGGTGCATGCCGTGCCCTTGAAACAGCTGGTCTGGATGCAAACGCATGCGTAGTAGGTCTTGGCGCTTACATGGCAAAAGATGAGTGGAATGACAAAGGTGCTGACGGAACATGCATGAAAGCAGCAGCTTACTTCTCTTCTCAGTCTGTTGGTGAAGGCTCTGTAGATGTTCTTATGAAACTGATCAATGGCGAAGATGTTGATATGGAAACAGCAGTAGATGCTGAGATCGTTACACCAGACAACTACAAAGACGTTATGGGTGACGCTGCAAACTAGGATTTGACTGGAAGACAGGAAAATATAAAATAGTCAAAAAATGATATAAAAATAAGAATCAGAAATTGTGCAGGCAGTTTCCGATTCTTATTTTTTGTGCAGGAAGTATGCGACAAGGCAGACTTATAAATAACAATGTTTTTTGTAGAAATATTTTACTCAGAATCCTCAGAAGAACGGATCATACGCTCCCTGTATTCACTTGGCGTCATATTTTCCCACTTGCGGAAAGTAGAGCAGAAGCTGCTCTCACTGTTAAACCCGGAACCGAAGGCAATCTCCTTAACCGGAACATCCGGCAATTTCAGAAGGAACTTGGCAGAGTTGATCCTTGTAGCAATCAGATACTGATGCGGGGTAAATCCAGTCTGGGCAGTGAACACACGGGAAAAATGAAAAGGACTCATATTGGCATTCTTTGCAAGCTGATCGAGAGTCAGAGGTTCACTGAAATGCTCATTAATATAGGCACGGGATTTCTCCACCACTTTGAAATGAGAAGTTGTATTGCCGGAATATGCCCGTGTATACAAAAGAGTGTTCAGCATCTGCGTGATCATTTCTGAAGCCTCGCCCTCTTTCAGAGGTTTTGAGTTGCGGAAAACATGCAGCATTTGATCCAGACCATTAGTGATTGGAAATGGATTGGACGGAGAAATGATATTTCCATGACTTGCAAAGATTAGATCATAGAAATCTCT
>OGYL01001410.1_pt1 | contig 18576 bp, 17 predicted proteins | sample 1576541 | NCBI WGS metagenome assembly OGYL01 (sample SAMEA3541551, study PRJEB24748) | human gut metagenome | biome: human gut; feature: human-associated habitat; material: faeces | place: China | collected 2012 | reverse complement strand
CTCTGGTCACCCATTTCCCTCTGCCCTCGGCGGCCCATTTGAGTTGCTTTTTTATGCGTTTACGCACTATTCTGATTTTGTTTCCAGCTTTAGTGGATAATCTCCCAGTTTTTGCACTTTAAAACCATTTTTTACAAAGGAATCATAGTCAAAAGCCTCCAATTCGTCAATTGCAAGCTTATGAAATTCATAGAAATTCGTCCACCATTCATATCCACTGCCGAGCTCTGCATTAAGATATGCATCTGCAATTTCGCAGCCCATTTGCGGTGCAACGTAAAAGGCGCCCATTGCCAATGCATTTACGCCATTTCCTGTAACCGCACGAAGCGCGGCAGGAACACTTTCAACAACGCCAGCGTGAACATGAGGGCATTTGCTTGCCGCAATATGAATTCCCATGCCCGTTCCACAAAACAACAATGCACGTTCAAATTCACCCTCAGAAATTAATGCGCCGGCGTGCAGGCCCACCCGGTGAAACATCAGGTCTGTATTGTTAGGATCGGAGTCCGCTTTTACTCCAATGTCCGTCACTTTCCAGCCTTTTTTCTCAAGGTGCTTTACAACAACCTCTTTTAACGGAAAACCGGCAAAATCGGCACCAACCAAAATTTCCTTATTGCATATTTTTTTCATTTTTTTCTCCCTTCTGTATTGTGGATTATTAATTCATCATGGTTTCAACCAATGAAACGGCAAACAACCAATTCATTTCCCTGACAGGATGATTTATTCTGTTTGCCAAAAGCATCGTTGTATCAACACCGTTTTCGTATAATTGCTTCCATTTTAAATAGCAATCGCAAACCGGAATATTATATTCGATACACAGCGAATGTGCCTCGCTTAAATACTTTTCTAAAACAGCACTGTTTTGCACACTTTGTGATGCCTCTGCAATGGCCCGGCAGCCAGCATCCGTAATGCAGCTGCTGACATATGTATTCATCATATTGGGCGTCATAAAAATAGTTTCAATTGTTTCCCTTTGCAACGTGAGGAAAATATTCTTTAGTGCTGCTTTGTATTGAGAAATGCCGCTTAATCCGGCCATTGCATCATTTAATCCAAAGCAAACTACTACCAGATCCGGACTGTACCGCAAAACGTCGCGCTCCAGACGCTCAAATCCATGAGTCGCATCGTCGCCGCTGATTCCGGCATTGATGATGTTGACTGGCACGGATGGATATAGTAACGATAAAATCCGATTTAGGTACGTGTGATATGCATGGGTGTTATCAAAAACCGTTTCAATACTTTCGTCGCTTTTTTTGTATAGCTCAAAACAGCCTTGGGTCACACTGTCGCCTAAAAATGCGATTGTAACTCCAGGTTTGTTTGCATTGTCGTTTGCCTTTTCGTGAATGCGATTCATAATTTTCATTTGCAGCTCTCCTTTACAATATCACGAAATTGATAATTGCCGCTGGTAAGCACTTCATCATGGAACAACACTGTCATGTCATCAGGCACTGCAATTGATACATTAACGTCTTTGCCGCTTTTTTGCCAGGAGACAGACAGCTTGCCGCTGGCGGTGTCATACGTACACATAGCATAGTCTAACTGTTCAAAATAATATGGCTTTACGCATACTATTTTCATACCGACACTACCCTCTTTTTGAGAAATTCCCATAATTGTCTTTAGCATCCAAGATAAAACATCGGAATACATTTGATGATTTTTAGAATCTATGTGATCCTCACAATTCCAATATTCCCAAAGCGTTGTCGCCTCCTGCTCAAACCATGCCCTGTACGAAGGATAGCCGGCCGCTGTTACGATTTTATATGCATACTCCTCCAATCCGCATTTATTGAGTGCTAAATACAAACGCCGCAAACCAACCATGCCGCAGTCATGGTGAAAATCATGCTCTTCTACAAGTCGCTTCAATTGTTTCTTTAATGGGAGAAGATTGACATACACATCATAATAGATCATCATTGCCACAGCAGTCTGTTTATTAATTTTGCAGCTGCCATCTGCGCATATATAACGCTGAATTATCTTATTTTTCAATCTTTCACGCTGACGCTCCGCATCGTCGCACAATTCTCCAGACAGCTGCTTCGCAACGATAAGAATTTGATAAAAATGGTATGTTAACAGCGCATTAATGAATTCGACGGGAACGTCTGTTTCTTCATTATATTTATGCGGTCTTGCCCAATCATCTAGCCCAAACCGAGGAAAACCGTCCTGGTCTGACATACTGTTCAAATATTCTAAGTAGCGTGTAAAGTATGGTATCGATTTTTTTAGGGGTTCTGCGTTCGCGGTATGCAGATAAATACGGTAGGGAATTTCGAACAAAACACCGTCGGATACCGGTCCGTTCCCCCAGCTATATCCTTTGCCTGCGGTGGGAATGTATCCAGGTAATGCTCCATTCGGCCTCATTGCGTCATAAATATCCTGAAGCCATTTTTCAAGCAGATTTTCTGCATGAAAATTAGTTAAAATTTGTTCAGCGGAGGCTTGGGCATCGTTCGCCCAGCCAAGCTTTTCCCGCGTTGGGCAATCTGAAATTAGGTAAAACATATTGGACCATGTTGCGTAAATTCCCGCGTGAAAAAGCTGATTTAAAAAGGGATCAGAACATTCAAAGGTTGTGCGTCTGCCTACCGACTGATGCACAAATACGGCCTGAATTGTAATATCATCCGGACAATTCAATCCAGACACTTCAATAAAACGAAAACCGTGGTATGTAAACTTTGGAGACCACCTCACAGGCGTTCCGGAGCAGATAAACCGATCTGTTTGAAATTCACTTTCTGGATAGTGCTTTGGCATATCGTTTAATTCGCGGCTGCCGTCATCTTTCAATTGTTCTGCATAACGAATGGTAAGTAGCTGTCCGGAAACTCCGGCGGCCTTTAGCCTGACATAACCAGAGATATTTTGTCCGAAATCAAATACATATTTTTTGTCTCCGGTCTTTTGAACGTTTTTTACCGAAAGCAACTCTATTTCCCGAATTGGTTCGCATAAGCACTGGCGAAATGCGCCCCTAGGCTGATTCGTATCAATTACAGCTGTTTCCCAGCCGCTGTCGTCATATTCTAAAGTGTTCCAGTTATCATCATAGATCCGCGCGTCAAAATATTCGCCGCTTCGAAGCGCATTAAACCAAACAGCATTCTTTACGCTGCACTTCCAGGTAGCGTCGGTGGAAAGCACAGGTTCTCCGTCAACCTCAAGCTTTATAATAACTTTCGGAACGTCTCGCCATTCAGCACAGTCGAAGTCCCAACTTGTTTTAAAATCTTCATTATACCACCCGTTTCCGCACCAAGCAGCAATAACATTTTCTCCCCGGTTCAACAATTGCGTAACATCATATACATTATACCAAAGAGTGTGCTGGTAGTTGCTGACTGGCGCTGTAAATAAATCGTCGCTTACCGATTTCCCGTTTAAGTAATAATAGCCATATCCTAACCCGCAAACAAATAATTTTGCATTCTGAAAGAATTTTAGTGTAAAACGCTTTCGAAACTGCGGAGCAAAATTTCGGTTGGTAAATGATGCAGGAACGTCTGCTGCGGACTTGATAAAAGAAACATTTTCAAACATTACAATTTCCTCCATATTCATTAAATAATTTATTAAAACGTTTTAACAATTAAAAAGAAAAACAATAACACTTCTCAACAAGAATCTCGAATAATCAATTTCTGCGGAAGAATGATTTTATCGCTCACATTTTTATTTTCACTGATAGCTTGCACCAAATGAAAGAGTTCTGTGCCCATATCTGTCTGATTTTGTTCAATTGTCGTAAGTCTTGGATTTACAAAAGAAGAAATTTCAATATTGTCGAAACTAATAATTCCGAAATCTCCCGGCACCTGATAGCCGTGCTCCCTTAAAGCTCTTATCGTACCGATTGCCAACAAATCCGATGTGGCGATAAATGCGTCGGGAAGGTGCTTTTTATCTCGCTTTTCTAAGATGTTGTTCATATAATGGTAGCCATTTACAAGTGCATCCAATTGAAAACCGCCGCAAATAAATACATCATCTTCCGCAAAAGCGTAACCGCAGGCCGACAAGGCGGCTTGAAAGCCCGCAAAACGTTCTTGAATGTTTGTAAACGTCAAGGGTTCTGATATAAAACCAATTTTACGGTATCCTTTTGATTTCATTAAGGCTACAGCTTCCAATATTGCTTGATTATTGTCAAAAAAAATGCAGTTTACACCTTTCATATCTGAAAATCGGTCCGCTAATATCACTTTTTTGTGCATATCAAGCAATCGGTTTATGCCGGCCTCATCTCCCATGCCATTGATGATAATCACGATATCTACACTGTTGCTGGAAAGGTTATTCATTACTTGAAGTTCTTTCTCTACGGAATATTCATAACCAAATATTTGAACAATAAATTCATGCTCAAAGGCGTGATTTATAAATGTACTCAAAATTCGCGGATAAAAGCTGTTGTTTAAATTGGGAACTAAAAAACCAACTTGCTTGCTTTTTTTGCTTCGTAATGATCTTGCCGTCATATTTGGAATATAGTTCAACTCTTCAATAACCTTTTGAACTCTTGCGGTTACTTCAGGAGAAATGGGAGCAGTACCGTTGATTACATGCGATACTGTGCCAATTGTTACTTTAGACTTCTCTGCCACTTGTGTTATTGTAACACGGTTGCTCTTTTTTTTCATATCTTGGATTTTCTCCCTTAAAACGTTTTAATTAATTTTAGTATATCACATTACTTTGAATTGTCAATATAAAATTTATTTTTAACCAATTCAAGACCGCGGGAAAAATCAACGCGCGGGAAAGAATGATTCTTTCCCGCGCTAAATCTATATAAACGACCGCTTATTTAAAAAGCAGCCGGTTATAACATACTATGCCTGCCGAGCAAATTGCGTGTTTGTCTTTAGGATATTTTCCAGTGTTGGAAGCTCGTTTTCGGTAAGCCTGTCAATCAGTACTAACAAAACGGAAGAATACATCACAGTGTCCTGGGGATCGTTGTAGCGGGCACTTTCTTTTAGTTCATTCATAGAACGTTTCACTTCATCCAGGTCACCGTGGTCGGTGAAAGAACATAGCACCTTTTCGTGGCGGTCCCACAGCTCCATTAAATTGTCAACCTTGTCGTTACACTCCTCCCAGTTTTCCTCCTTGGCTAAATCAGAAACGGTATTAATCAGTGAAACCAGCTCCCCGGTAGTGTTGGTCAGATAGTAAATATATACACCAAATCCTGTAAGCATGAGAACCATAACAAGAATTGAGGCAATAAATGTCTTCATTTTTCTCCCCTCTTTTGCATGTAAAACTTACCCGACTCATCAACGCTTGCAAACAGCACCTCTTTCAACTTGTCTGCGCCTTTTGCTTTCAATTGTTTTTCGAGCCACTTTTCATCTTTTTCAAACGCCCTTAATGCGTTGTCATTTACTTTTCCATCGCAAACCAGCATAAACGGCAGTCCCTTATACGTTATGTTCATATCAAAATCACTGGGGGTGGCCGGCCTGCTGGACGCTTTGGGGATAATGCTCAAGCCTCCGTTCGTTTCAAAAATTGCATACTCAATTTCATTGATATCCGGATTGCCGTTTGAGCGAAGTTCCTCCATTAAATCGTCTACGTTTAAACGCAGACGCTCCAATTCCTCCTCAAACACTTTTCCGTTTCGAATGAGAACAACCGGTGTACCCGACATGATTTTTCGAAATCTTCGGCTTTTAAGGTTGATAAACGACAGCGTTGCTTCAGCAATAATCAGCGTTAAAATGGGAATCACACCGTGCATCAGCGGAATGGATACATGCCCCATTGGAATTGATGCAAGGTCAGATATCATTAGCGTTACCACCAGCTCTGTCGGTTCTAACTGCCCAACCTGACGCTTTCCCATAATCCTAAGCGCAACGACAATAAGCAGATATAATATAATTGTGCGTATAAAAGAAATAAGCATACCATTCACCTTAACAGTTTGATATGCTTATTATTCACGTATTTTTTTGTTTTATGTTTTTATTTGCTTAAAATTTCAATTCCTTTGCGAATGCGGTTTAAGGTTTCTTCTTTTCCCAAAATGTCGGCCAGCTCTACCCCGCCGCCTGGTGTAAAGGATTTGCCGGAAACCGCAACGCGAAGCGGCCAGAGGATAATCCCGTTTTTCACTTCCAGTTTAGCAATTAAATCAAACAGAACTGTGTGAATCGCGTCAAAGGTCCAATCGTTTAAATTCTCCAACACAGGGAGAACTGCCTGTAACGACGACAGTGAATTTTCTTCATTTGTCTTCATTTTTTTGTGACAGTAAAGTTCCGGTGAATATTCTGGCAACGTATCGAAAAAGTCAATCTGTTCCGGGATGTCTGAAAGCTTTTCACATCTTTGATGAAGCAAATCGCTGATTTTATGTGTGTCAATTGTGTCGGTTTTTACAGCCTGCCGAATGTAAGGCAGCGCCAGCTCGTGAAATTCATCGGGGGACAGTTTTCTGATATATTCCCCATTGAGCCAGTTTAATTTTTGTATATCAAATATCGCGGGAGATTTGCTGATGCCCTCTAAATTGAACGCTTTTATCAGCTCATCCATCGTAAAAATTTCCTGCTCGCCGCCGGGACTCCAGCCCAAAAGTGCAATGTAGTTGATAATTGCATCTTTTAAATAACCTTTGTTGATAAAGTCTTCGTAAGAAGCGTCGCCTTCTCGCTTGCTGAGTTTTTTGTGCGCGTCTTTCATTACCGGCGAAACGTGAATATAGGTGGGGATTTCCCATCCAAAGGCCTCATACAGCAAATTATATTTCGGTGTTGATGACAAATATTCGCTGCCGCGGATGATGTGGGTAATGTTCATTAAATGGTCGTCGATTACGTTTGCAAAATTATAGGTAGGAAGCCCGTCGGACTTAAGCAATACATTATCGTCTAACGTGGCGTTGTCCACCGTGATTTTTCCGAAAATCTCATCGTAGAACGTGGTCGTGCCGCGACGGGGAATTTTCTGCCGGATTACATAAGGAACACCGGAGGCCAGCTTTTCTTCAATTTCTTCTTTGGAAAGGCGCGCGCAGTGCCCGTCATACTTCGGCATTACCTTTGCCGCCTCCTGCTGGGCACGAAGTGCGTCTAAACGCTCTTTGTCGCAAAAACAATAATAAGCGCCGCCAAGCTCTACCAGCTTTTGGGCATATTCTTTATAAATATTTCTTCGTTCACTTTGGATATATGGTCCGTAAGGTCCGCCGATATCCGGCCCTTCATCGTGAATCAGGCCGGTTTCTTTCATTGTTTTAAAAATAAGGTCCACTGCGCCGTCTACATACCGTTCCTGGTCGGTGTCTTCAATTCTTAAAACAAAATCACCGCCATTAGCTTTTGCCAGCAAATATGCATAAAGCGCCGTTCTCAAATTGCCGATGTGCATATACCCCGTTGGACTTGGGGCAAATCTTGTCCTTACCTTTGTCATCTTTGGTTGCTCCTATCATCTTTTAAATAGTCATGTATTATTTATTTTACCCCATATGAAAATTAAAATCAAGCCTCTGTGCAAAAAAATGCGGATATTTTGCATATTTTACGCAAAATATCCGCAAATAAAATCTATTTGCCTAAAACGGCATTTGCAAATTTATTGTTCACTACCTTGTCGTAGGGTGCTTTTGTGCTGAGTTCACCGGCGCTTTCCATAACGGTCTGCAATTTATCAAAGGCGGTCTGCTCTAAAACCGGCTCAACTTTCCAGCTGTCAATGTCTTTGTAACGCTGAACAACGGTTGTTAAAAGCGTTACATCACTGTCTGGGAAAGAGTCTGCAATGACCTTTGCCACCTCTTCTGCAGAATTTTCATTCACCCATTTTAAACCCTTATAAATTGCATTGGTAAATCTCTGCACCAAATCCTCATTTTTCCCTATGTAGCTCTTTTTCGCACAGTATGCTGTGTAGGGAATTTCACCTGATTCCTGCCCAATAGAGGCTAAAATATAGCCCTTGTTTTCCTGCTCAATCATTGATGCGGTGGGCTCAAAAAGTGTAACATATTCCGCGTCGCTCCCTGAAAACGCGCCTGCCATCAGCGAGAACTGAATGCTATCATCTAAATTCAAATCGTTTGCCGGATCTAATCCCTTTTCCTTGAGCAAATACTCAAAGGTCATATAGGGAACGCCGCCCTTTCTTCCGGGAATAACGGTTTTGCCTTTGAGCTGGTTCCAGTCAAAAGTATCGGGTTTTTCTTTGCCCACCAGGAAAGAACCGTCGCGTTTGGTCATCTGGGCAAACACCTCAGGATAGTCTTCCCTGCCCTCGTTGTAAACATAGATAGAAGCTTCAGGGCCGCAGAAACCAATGTCAATCTGGTTCGAAAGCAGTGCGGACATAACCTTATCTGCCCCGCCCAGATTTGAGAGCTCAATTTCAATGCCTTCATCGGCAAAGAATCCTAAGCTGATTGCGGCATACTGCGGTGCATAGAACACAGAATGTGTCACTTCTCCCAAACGTACTCTATCGAGCTTCTTTTCCGCTTCCTTTGTTTCGCTCGTTGCACTGCCGCCGCAGGCGGTGAATGACACCATCATCAGCGCGCACATAAGCATGATTCCTAATTTTTTCATGATTACCTCCTGTTTTTCAGTACGATCTTTTCAAAGATCAGTACCAATTTATATATAATAGCTGCAAAAACAGCTAATATAATGACGCTCGCCATTACCAAATCCAGTTTAAATACTTGACCGCCGTAGACGATTAAATATCCCAGGCCGGCTTTGGAAACCAAAAACTCACCGGCGATAACTCCTACCAGCGATAAACCGAGGTTTATTTTCAGCGAGTTGACCAGCGTTGTTACGTTTGACGGAAGAACAATTTTTGTAAAGATTTGCGCTTTTGTTGCACCAAAGGTTCTTGCCATCTTTATTTTATCTTTATCTGTATTGTTGAAGCCGTTTAACAGCTCCATAACGGTCACAACCAACGATATGGCGAGGGCCATTACAATAATGGCTTTCATGCCGGCGCCTACCCAGATAATGATAATTGGGCCTAGGGCAATTTTCGGAAGGCTGTTTAAAATGACCAGATAGGGTTCAAAAATCTGCGAAAACGTCTTAAACCACCAAAGTACAGATGCTATAACAAGCCCCAATAACACGCCTGAAACAAACCCGATTATGGTTTCAGTGCACGTTACTCCCAAGTGCATTAACAAATCATTCGAAGATAAATTAATAATGGTCTTCACGACTCTGGACGGCTGGCTGGTAATAAAGCTGTCAATCACGCCCAATTGCGCCATAATTTCCCAAAGGGCAACAAGCACCACCAAAAGACCGACCTGTGCTGTTAAGATCAACCGTTTTCTTCTCTGGAGCTTTTTTAAATACACTTCTCTTTCGCTTAATACCGCGTTACTTTTCATGCATATCGAGCTCCTTCCACAACGTGTCGAAATAATGGCTGAATTTCGGGTCTTTCCGGCATTTCAGCGGAGTCCGATTTTTTAGTTGTTCAAATTCAATTTTATGAATACTTTGTATTTTTGCCGGACGGTTTGACAACACAATCACTCTGTCTGCCATTGAAATGCCTTCCGGAATGTCGTGGGTAACCATAACGATTGTCTTTTTTTCTTTACGAATGATTCCATACACATCATCGGTCACTGCCAGGCGCGTCTGATAATCCAGAGCGGAAAACGCCTCGTCCAGCAGCAAAACCTCCGGCTTTGTCACAAGGGTTCTGATGAGTGCCGCCCGCTGGCGCATGCCGCCGGACAGTTGGGAGGGGTAACTGTCTTTAAAATCATACAGTCCATATGTTTTTAAAAGACTGTTTGCATAAGCAATGTTTTCATCAGTCAGCTGCTTTTGTATTTCCAACCCCAAAAGGATATTCTTGTAAATCGTCCTCCATTCCAGCAGGTTGTCGTTTTGCAGCATATAACCGATTTTCGGGGTAATTCCGGTGCTTTTTTCGCCGTCGATGAAAACATCTCCGCCGCTTGCCGGAAGGATTCCGCTGATTATGGAAAGCAAAGTTGATTTACCGCATCCGCTGGGGCCTATGATAACAACAAATTCTCCTTCTGAAACATTGAAGCTTATATGATCAATTGCAGTTACCTCGTTGTTTAAATCCTGGTAGTTCATTGTAATGTTCTTGAGTGCGAGTACATCCATAAACATCTCTCCTTTATAACCAGTATATTGAGAACATCGGGAAGTTGCTACAATTATTTCACCGAAACGATTGACTAAAAATGTAAAATGTATTATAATACAAGTAATTTGTTTCGGTGAACAACGGAGGAATTTTAATGAATTATCAACATTATAAAAAAAGCTATTTTCATATTCCCAATTTTAAACGGACTTGGCCTGAAAAAGAGATAACCCACGCCCCTGTTTGGGTGAGCGTGGACCTTCGCGACGGGAACCAGGCGCTGCTCTCCCCCATGACTCTGGCGGAAAAAGTGGAGTTTTTTAAATGTCTGGTTGACGTGGGATTTAAAGAAATTGAAGTTGGTTTTCCTGCCGCGTCAGACACGGAATATAGCTTTGTGCGCTATTTAATTGATAATGATTTAATTCCTGATGATGTTTCTATTCAGGTGTTAACCCAGTCCAGGCCGCATATTATTAAAAGGACTGTGGAAGCCATTGCGGGCGCTAAAAATGTCATTGTCCATTTATATAATTCCACGTCGTTTTTGCAGCGGGAAGTTGTTTTCGGAAACACCCGGCAGGAGACGATTCAGCTGGCGCTGGAAGGCTTTCAGCAATTAAAAGAGCTTTTAAAAGATAATCCAAACCATATCCGCTACGAATATTCTCCCGAGAGCTTTACCTGCACAGAAATGGATTTTGCAATTGAAATTTGCAATGCCGTTATAGACGAGCTGAAGCCGGGTCCAAATCACAAGCTGATAATTAATCTGCCCTCCACTATTGAAGTGTCAACACCTAATATATATGCAGACCAGATCGAATACGTGAGCGAAAGACTCAACCGACGGAGCAGTATTATTTTAAGCGTACATGCCCACAACGACAGGGGGACGGGTGTTGCCTCGTCGGAGCTTGCGCTTTTAGCCGGTGCACAGAGGGTGGAAGGCACGCTTTTCGGTAACGGGGAGCGGACAGGCAATGCAGACCTTGTTGTTATTGCTTTAAATTTAATGTCGGTGGGCATTGACCCTAAGCTGGAGCTTTCTGACATTGACCGGTTAATTCACATTTACAAAAAATTTAACAAGCTTCCCATTCACCCCAGGCATCCTTATGTAGGTGAATTTGCCTACACCGCGTTTTCTGGTTCTCATCAGGATGCAATCCGCAAAAGTATGGACTATGCCCAGCGTACAAATGCGGAATTTTGGGAAAATCCTTATATTACCATCGACCCGAAGGATATTAACCGCACCTATGAGCCAATTATGATAAACAGCCAGTCGGGCAAGGGCGGAATTGGATATGTTTTAGAAACTAAGTTTGGCTACATGCTGCCAAAAGCTCTGCTTCAGGATTTTACCTCTGCAGTTAAGTCGCTTTCCGACAGAAAGCATGCGGTTTTAGAGCCGGATGAAATTTATGAAGCCTTTCGGCAGGAATATATCAACCGGAGCGACAACATTGAACTTTTGGAATATCATATTCATGCAATTGGCAGCGAGTCTGAAATTACGGCAAAAATGAAAATTTACGGCGAGACAAAAGAATTAAAAGCGGTTGGTAACGGTCCTTTAGATGCGCTTTGTTTAGCCATTCGGCCAGAAATAAACCATAAGTTTGAAATTGCCACATACAGCGAGCATGCGTTAGACGGGAAATCGTCGTCCCGCGCTGTAACGTATATTGCCCTAAGCGATAACGACGGAACCGTTACCTGGGGCGCAGGCGTGCACCCTAACATTAATACATCGTCGCTTTACGCGCTGGTCAGCGCATTAAACAGAATGTAAAAAAGAAGGCGTCATTGCTTTTCATCAGCAATGACGCCTTCTTTTTATTGAAGCCAATATATAATTTATATCTTTACCTGTTTTTCTGGTTTTGCCAGTTTAATCCTTTTTTTATATTTAATAATATTACCATAGGTTTTTAAAATTTCAATCGAGCATATATACTGTCGTTTGCATTTCCGGCACACATGGGAGGACAAAAATTTGCTGCCGTTTAAATACCAACCATGCTTTTTGCGAGTATATCTACCGCACTCAGGACATCTGATTTTAAAAATACGTTTATCTCCCTGTTTGTTGTTCAAATCGGTAATCGGCACGTCTTTAAAAGTGCAGTTTTTCGTGGAAGCGTCCACAATATATTTTTTAAACTTGTCCGGCTCAAACAGTTTTGCAAAAACCATTCCAGAAATAGTTGCGTCAACCAACGCGTCGTGCAGCAGTTCTTCGTTATAGCGAATGCCCGTTAAATCCGCCGCAAACTTAACGCTCAGCTGGTTACCGCTGGCGTTGTCGCCGGCAAGCGCATGCGTTACATACCGCTGGACGTCGGCAAAGCTTTTTAAAAAAGTCAGCTTTACGTCTGGGTTAAAATAAAGGCAGTTGCTGCGCAGAATTTTGGCGTCCTGCGCGCCCCACGACATTAAAACGCTGTCAGGTCCAATGAATTTTTTAAATTCTTTAATTGCCTTTGCAAAAGGAATGCCGTCGCTTTTTAAAATTGCCATTTCTAATCCGGTTAGGTTGCCTACCATGGGGTCAATTTTTTTATATAGTACTGGCTTTATCAACCGGCTAAACGTTCCGGTGCACTTCATCTGGCTGTTATATTTTACAGCGCCGATTTGTATAATTTCATCGGGACAACGCGTTTTCACAGCTTTCACCAGCCGGTTCCATTCAAGGTCAAAAACAATATAATTCATATAATCTACTCTTTTATGTGTCAATTTTTTATTCTGCTATTTGCCAGTTAACCGGCTCTTTCCCAAGCCGCGTTAAAATTTCGTTTACTTTAGAAAAGTGCCTGCATCCAAAAAATCCCCTGCTCGCAGACAGCGGGCTGGGATGTGCTGCGGACAGGACAAAATGCTGGCTGCCAGTTATAAGCGGCAGTTTGTCGGCGGCGTTTCTCCCCCAAAGCAGAAAGATAACCGGGTCTTCCCTTGCGTTTAAAGTTTCAATAATCTTATCGGTAAAGGTTGTCCAACCCAAATTTTTGTGTGAGTTTGCCTCGCCCTCTCTCACCGTTAAAACCGTGTTCAGCAGCATCACCCCCTGCGTTGTCCAATCCGTTAGGCATCCGTGGCTTGGGGGCACAACGCCTAAGTCTGTACTTAGTTCCTGAAAAATATTTAAAAGAGACGGCGGTTTTGCAACGCCTTTCTGTACGGAAAATGCAAGTCCGTGGGCCTGCCCCGCCCCATGATAAGGATCCTGCCCTAAAAGCAGGACTTTTACCTTGCTGTATGGCGTAAATTTTAACGCATTAAAAATGTTTTCCTTCGCGGGATAAACGGTGCGTGTGCGGTATTCTTCCGATAGTTTTTCACGAAGCGTTATGTAATATTCCTTTTCAAATTCTCCGCCGATATAGTCGTCCCATTCATTTCCGATTGTAATCATGTTTTACCTCTTCAATAGTTTATTTACTTCTTCCACAAAGGTGTTAATGTCTTTAAACTGCCTATATACCGAGGCAAAACGCACATAAGCCACCTCGTCAATTTTGGGCAGGCGCTCCATCACCATTTCTCCAATTTTTTGTGACGAAATCTCGCGCTCCAGCAAGTTTTGTGTTGCAGCTTCAATTTCAGTTACAATGTGTTCCATGTCGCTGGTTTTTACCGGGCGCTTTTCGCAGGCGCGCATAATACCGTTTAACAGTTTTTGACGGTCGAACATTTGCCTGGAACCATCTTTTTTAATCACCATCAGCGGAATATTTTCAATTTTTTCATAGGTAGTAAACCGTTTGCCGCATTTCAAACATTCCCTGCGACGGCGGATTGCTTCTCCCTCATCTGTGGGGCGCTAATCAATTACTTTGCTTTCTTCATACTCGCAAAAAGGGCATTTCATCGTTATTGTACCTCCAAATTTAAAAATTCATATATATAGTTTTTGCGCTCACGCATTTCTGCGGCGCGCTTTAAATATTCCCTCACGTCCTTCACATTGAATATCCGCTCTATTCTATCCCCACGTACCAGCTTCGTAACGGCCCCAACGCCGGCAGACAGCACAGACCGAATTTCCTCCATCATGCAGATGTTGTAAATTCCCGGGGTGTTTCTGCGGCTGAATCCAGTGTTTTCTAAATCACCCAGAATGTTTTTCTGTCTGTAAAGGTAATAGGGTTCATACCCTGTATTTTGCAGCTTCCCATGGGCATACGATATCATTTCCGCTACGTCAAAATCCTCAGGCAGGCCTGCAAAGTCCCGATCCTGATTAAGCTTTGCCGCTCGTTTAATGCTCATGGTATGCACCGTAATATTTTCAGGCTCTAAATCCGTAACCGCGTCAATGGTGTGGGCAAATTCTGAAACGGTCTCTTTTGGCAGCCCGGCAATCACATCCATGTTAATACACTTAAAATCATACTGTTTCGCCAGTTCAAACGCTTTATAAACTTGCTCTACCGTGTGCTTTCGTCCAATCATTTCAAGTGTTTTGTCGTTCATCGACTGGGGGTTGATGCTAATTCTGTCCACCCCATATTTTTGCATTACTTCCAGCTTGCTCTCCGTAATCGTGTCCGGTCTCCCGGCCTCAATTGTAAATTCCCGCAGGCCGGATAAATCGAAGGTTCGGGTAATTTTATATAAAAGGTTGTCCAGTTCCAACGAAAGAATGGACGTTGGCGTTCCGCCGCCAATATAAATGCTCACAATTTCCAAATTCAGGTCTGTCACAATGGTTTTAATTTTGTCAAGCTCCAAATAAAGTGCATTTAAATAGGGTTCAATAAAATCCTTCATTTCCGAAACGGGCATGGAAGCAAAGGAACAATAAACGCATTTTGAGGGACAAAACGGAATATCGATATACAAAGAAACAGCATTTTTCGGAATGGTTTTCATAACCTCCAGCTCAACTTTTGCAATTTTCATGGCAAGGGCTGTTTTTTCGCTGCTCACAGCAAAGTCCTGTTTCAAAACCGTTTCAATTTTTTCATCGCAAAGCCCGTCGTTCATCATTTTTACTACGCGCTTTACCGGCCTGATGCCCACAAGATTTCCCCATGGTGCTGTTGTTTGTTCATTCACACTCAATTCGCCTTTCTATCGTAAATAAGGATTGTTTGCTTTTTCAAAGCCAATGGTCGTGTCGTCCTCATGACCTGGATATACCCGCACGTCGTCCGGCAGCGTTAACAATTTTGTTTGAATGCTGTGCAGGAGCGTGTTCTGATCCCCGGTAGGAAAATCACTTCTGCCAACGCTGCCACAAAACAATGTGTCGCCGGAAAACAACAGCTTTTCATTTTCACAGTAAAGACACATGCCGCCTGAGGTATGGCCGGGGGTTTCAATCACGCGGTACACAAATGTTCCTGAAATAAGCGTGTCGTTTTCAGAAACCAAACGGTCCGCCGAAAGAGACGTAGGCGATCTGGTAAAACGGCTTGTCATATTCACGTTGCTGTCGGCAAGGTTTTCTGTTTCCTTTGAACAAACTACAATCGTTGCCCCTGTTTGCTTTTTTACCTCGTTTGCGGCTAAAATATGGTCAAAGTGGCAGTGGGTCAAAATAATATATTTTGCTTTCAGGCCATGTTTCTTTAAAACTGCACAGATTTCATCTGCACTGCCTCCGGGATCAATTACAAAAACTTCGTCTTTGTCGCCTGTAATGTAGCAGTTCACTCCCATTATCCCAACATTGATTTTTTTTAATATCATAATTTTGTGTCATTTCCTTTCAAGACTGTTCGGCAGTTTTGCTTTTCGTCCCGTCCGCTTTGCGCTGAACATCGTAAACGCCGGAAATATTTCTAATTTTTTTCACAACCTGGTTCAGCTCGTCAGTGGAATTAATTTCTATAACGATGTTTACAACCGCCGTTTGGTTTTTGGTGGTTTTTAAGTTCATTCCGGTAATCAATATTTTAAGCTCAGATATAGTGCTGGCAATTTCCGCCAGTAGACCTTTTCTGTCATTCGCCATAATTTGTATTTCAGAAAGATAAGAAGTGTTTTTATCCTGCTCTTTTTCCCAATAAACGTTAATCAACCGTTCAGTGTCCCCATGCTTTTCGCTGGAAACAATATTCGTACAGTCTTTCCGGTGCACGCTTACGCCGCGTCCCCTGGTGATATACCCGATAATATCATCGCCGGGCACAGGGTTGCAGCAGCGGGAAAACCGCACCAAACACCCTTCGATGCCTTCAACAATAACACCGTTGCTGGCCGTTTTTTTCTTTTTTTGAGGCGTTTGTTCGCTTTGCACAATCTCCGTTTCAGGCTTTTCTTTTTTCATGGCCTGTCGGTATTCTTCCCGCAGTTTTCCAACCACCTTGTTCACCGTAAGACCGCCGTATCCCACCGCGGCATAAATATCGTCCAGTGATGAAAAAGAATATTTTTTGCAAAGCATATCAATCCATTCCGTGCGAAACAGTTGACTATGAGAAAGGTTCACACGCCTTAACTCTCTGTCAATCAGGTCTTTTCCGTGCTGAATATTTTCGTCACGGCACTCGCGCTTGAGCCACTGGTTGATTTTTGAGCGTGCGCCGGAGGTTTTACACAGCTTCAGCCAGTCGCGGCTTGGCCCGCGGACAGCCGACGACGTCATAATGTCTACAATGTCGCCGTTTTGCAAAATATAGTCCAGCGTGGTAATTTTGCCGTTTACTTTTACACCGGCCATTTTGCAGCCAACTGCGCTGTGAATGGAAAACGCAAAGTCAATGGGCGTGGAGCCAGCCGGTAGGTTAATAATGTCCCCTTTGGGAGTAAACACAAACACCTCGTCCGTAAACAGGTCAATTTTTAACGTCCGCATAAAGTCGTCGGTGTCGACAACAGAATTTTGAATTTCCAAAAGCTGGCGAATCCACTCAAGCTTTGCGTCTACATCGGTTTTACCGCTGACGCCCTCTTTATATTTCCAGTGTGCGGCGATACCGAACTCGGCCACGCGGTGCATTTCCCATGTTCTGATTTGAATTTCAAAGGGTGTTCCGTCCGGTCCGATTACGGTTGTGTGCAGCGACTGATACATGTTGGGCTTGGGCATAGCAATGTAATCTTTAAAGCGCCCAGGAATCGGATAATACAGCTCATGAACCATTCCCAGCACGGCGTAGCAGTCTTTAATAGAGTCCACAATAATCCGTACCGCAAACAGGTCGTAAAGCTCGTCAATAGATTTGTTCTGCGTGAACATTTTGCGGTAGATGCTGTAGAAATGTTTTGCCCGGCCCATAACATGGGAATTAATTCCCATTTCGTCCGTCTTCTTTTTCAAGGTGTCCATGATGTCATTGATGAACTGTTCGCGTTCTTGTTTTTTCAAATTAATGGACTCTGTAATTTCCTTATAAGCCACCGGATCAATATATTTTAAAGAAAGGTCTTCTAATTCCCATTTAATTTTCGACATACCAAGCCTGTGGGCTAATGCAGCATAGACCTCCAATGTTTCACGGGCCTTTTCGCGCTGCTTTTTTTCAGATTTTGCCTTTATAGTGCGCATGTTGTGCAAACGGTCTGCAAGCTTAATTAAAATTACCCGCACATCTTTTGCCATGGCCAAAAACATCTTGCGCAGGTTTTCCACCTGCTGTTCCTCCGCCGTGGTATATTGAATTTTGCTCAGCTTTGTAACGCCGTCAACAATAATCCCAACGCTTTCACCAAATTCGCGGTTAATGTCAGCCACAGTGTAGCTTGTGTCCTCCACAACATCGTGCAAAAGCGCCCCTACCAAGGTGTCGCAGTCCAGTTCTAAATCAGCAAGAATGTAGGCCACCTCTAGGGGGTGTGTCAGATAAGGCTCGCCGGATTCACGCATTTGCCCCTCATGGGCAGTACGCGCAAGCTCATATGCCTTTTCTAACTTTGCGATATCAAAATTTGCATTATATTCTAAAACCCTTTTTTTCAGACTTTCAAAGTCATGGCCCTCGTGCATCATAGTAACTCGCTCCTAACCGGTAATTTCGCTTAATTTCACGTCTTTTAACAAGACTTGGAGCTGGCGCATACCTCTGTATAAATTAATATCAAGATTGAAAGCAATGTCAATTAAATCGTCGTTTTTTAAAATCTCATTCAGTTCCCCCATGTTAAAGCCAACCGCGTCAATGTAAAATTCGCCGGAGCGAAGCGTTAGCTTCACATGCTTGCCCTCACTTAAGGGGCGAACTTGTGCAACCGTCATTTTTCTTGCAAAAAAAATTGGGCTTGCGTTCCCCATGCCATATGGCTCTAAAATGGAGAGGCGTTCGGCGGTGTTCATATTAATATACTGCACCGGCAGCTCCGAATCGAGATATAACAGCGGCATAAAGTCCTCCTCGGTAAGCGTTTCCTTTGCATAGGAATTAATCTTTTTCCGAAATTCGTCTATTCTGTCCGGCGCAA
>OGYL01001409.1_pt1 | contig 18594 bp, 15 predicted proteins | sample 1576541 | NCBI WGS metagenome assembly OGYL01 (sample SAMEA3541551, study PRJEB24748) | human gut metagenome | biome: human gut; feature: human-associated habitat; material: faeces | place: China | collected 2012 | reverse complement strand
CAGGCGGTCGAGAAGCTGTGCGGCTTTTCGATGAGCGTGCCGGAGATGACCGTGCCGTTCTGGAGCATGTCTTCCAGATTCACAAGGTCGCAGTTGTGCATGTGCTGGGCAAAATAGTCCGCGTCGTGGAAATGCAAAATTCCTTCTTCATGCGCCTTGGAAATTTTCTCCGGCAGCAAAATGCGCTTTGTTAAATCCTTCGACACCTCGCCTGCAATCAAATCCCGCTGTGTAGATGCAGCAACTGCGTTTTTGTTGGAGTTTTCCTCCATAACATCTTTATTGGCGTTTTTAATCAGGCTCAGAATCGACTCGTCCGTAGTGTTTGCCTTACGAACCAGCGCACGGGAATACCGATATATAATATAGGTTTTGGAAAGGACAAAATGACCCATTTCCATGAGTTTCTGTTCAATAATATCCTGAATATCCTCAACCAGCATACGTTTACATTTTTTGGATTCAATGTAAGATAAAATCGATTCAATTTCCTGGTCCGTTGCACGCTCGCTTTCCTCCACCTCGGCGTTCGCCTTGCGGATTGCGACCTCAATCTTCACTCTGTCATAATCAACGGTCCTTCCGTCTCTTTTTATTACTAACATTTTACACAGCTCCTCTTAACCAAATTACTTCTCTTGCGTAGCAGTTATAATTATACAATAAAACAACCAAAAAAAAAGTTGCAAATGCAACTTATATCTGCTATAATACAAAATATAGGTGTTGTGCATAGATATGCACACTATATAGGGAGGTTCAAAAGTGTGTTAAAATCGGCTGTTTTCAGTGGTTTGAGCGATTCTGAGGCCCAAAAAATGATGACTTGCCTGGGCGCAAAAGAAGAAAAATTTAATATAACTGAAACAATAATGTCATATAACGGAAATTCCGAAGATATTGGCGTTGTCCTTTCCGGCACGGCGGAGCTGGTAACTTACGACTACGACGGCAACAGAATGATTTTGGAACGGTATGATGAGAATTCTGTTTTCGGCCAGCTGTTTGCGCCCTATTCCGGCATTGACGAACCGGCCGTAATCGCCGCAGAAAACTGCGAGGTAATGTTTTTTAAATATCGGAAAGTCATTTCCCAATGCGTAAACGCCTGCGAAAGCCATACCATTTTTTTAGACAACATGCTTTGCCTGCTCACAGAAAAGCTCCGCGCCCAGGCAAACCACATTGAGGTGCTGAGCAAGCGCAGCCTGCGAGGCAAACTCATGGCCTTTTTCGAAATCCAGGCCAGGGAAAAACAATTAAGCAGCTTCACCCTGCCCTTTTCCCTCTACACGCTGGCAGACTATTTGAGCATTGACAGAAGCGCCATGCAGCGGGAAATGAAAAAAATGCGGGAGGAAGGGCTCATAAAATCCAAAGGAAAAAAAATTGAGCTTTGCAAAAAAATCTAACAAAAATGGAAATCTATGCAGAACTATACATTTTTGAAATAGAGCCCGCTGTTAATTTGTTCAGCAACATATTCTCCCACACCTTCTCCAAGCGACAGCATCGTTCTGGTCAGCCGTGCGCTTGCCGCCGCAATATGACTGAACGAGGCGCCTCTTGATGCCACAAAAAGATTGTCAACCTCCCTCGGCATCGTGCATTCAAGAGGGATTTCGTAAGGATATTCCAGTTCCCTGCACATGCCGCTGGTTCCATGAACGTCCAGTGCATGGTCGGCAATTGCAACGGTTCGTCCCCTTTTGGGCTGGCTGAACAGTCCTGCCCTGACGTCATTTTCATTTAACACATATTTTCCAATCAGCCGGTAGCTTTCGCGAACCCCGGCAGAAAAAATCTTCGTCAGCAAATAGCCGTTCATGTTTTTTTCCGTTTGGAGATACTTCCAGTACGAATAAACCCTTGCTTTTCCAACTTCATCTGCTGCTTCGCCGAAGTCTATATATTCTGCCCCCTCCATGGTAGGTAGCATATTGACATTAATATCGTGATTTGGGTAAAGGCAAAAGCAGGAAACAGTGCGTTTCATTTTATACGCTTTCCACGCTGAAATATCGACCTTATGATAGCGTTCCGGCATTTCATCAATGTGGTTTGGGTCCGCTGCCGGCGATACCCGAAACACATAGGTAACGGCATTCATCTGCCTGCTGTCTTTTTCCCCTGCCGACGGTTCCTGGTAACGATATTTAGACTCACTCCCCATTGCCACCGCACAGCCTGCTTTTCTCGAAAGAATGATGTCGCCGGTTGCATCAATATAGAAATCCGCCACAATCCGAATGCTTTCCCCACCGTTTTTCACTGTCACAGATCGAATGTTTCGCCCAGATTTTTCGCACGCATAAAATTCATATCCAAAAAGGGCCGAAAGCTTATTCTGATACGGAGCAAGAACTTGATGCATGGCCTTGGTCATTGCGGCTCCTTCAAATTGAAACCGTTTCATGCTGCCGTCTTTTCTCAGGCTTCTGCACCTTTTTAACGTATCGGAATAATGAAAGTTCGACGGCATAGACAATCCCCAGGGATATTGCTCAAACGAATGATTTTCCCAGTTCATTCCGTTCTCGGGAAAGAACAAATTACAGTTCGGAACTGCTTCCAGCACTGCCGCGCCCTGGTTCATTTTTTGCAGTTCCTCTTTTAAAAGAAGATGCGCACCGTCTAAACTGACACCCGGCTCCCAACCGTCGACCCCGCAAAAAACTGCGATGCCGCCAAAGTCCTTGTTTTTTTCAACAACAACGGTGTTGATGCCGTTTTTCAATAATCTGTAAACGCATCCGAACCCGCCTGCACCTGCCCCTACCACGCACACATCTGTTTTAATCGTTTTCATACTCTTTCACCTTGCCTTTCGGCTTCACCGGAATTCTAATCTCCCATTTAAAATTATCTTCCTCCATATTTACGGGAAAAATTTCAAGATTGGGAACTTTCTCATCTCTCTTATAACGGCTAGATTTAAAAAATTCAAAAAGGATATTGTGATAAAAAGCATTGATTTTAGCGTCTTCAGAGCCGAAAACATCAAAGCACAGCCACAGCCCTGCCGGAATTTGCACAAAATCAAACTGCCCGCCAATTGCTGATCTGGCGCCGATATGGCAGGTTACAGATTTCTTTCCATTTTGATACACAGCATACAGTTTTTCGCCGCTTTGTTTTAAAATGCTGTCTGCATGCTCGCTCTCATAAAACTTATTCCATACATGTTCACAGCATTCGCTGTCTGAAAGATCCGATTCTCCCGAAACGCCACAAACATAAAATTCGTCATCATGAACGGTGCGGTAAGATAGGTTCGTTCCGCCCGTCATACATAAACTCAGTTCCAGCCTGGTAAACATTTTCAAATTGTTTTCGTTTCTTTTTATATTTTCAGGAACAAAACCATGAAATTCTTTAAATGCCCTTGTAAAAGAGGACGGCGAATGATAACCATATTTTAATGCAGCATCGGTTATGCTAACCCCTTCTGCCTGCAATTCCTCGGCAGCCTGGGAAAGCCGCCTTTTTCTGATATATTCCCCAACTGGAACTCCTGCAAGAAAGGAAAAAACTCTCCTGAATTCATAAACCGATAAATTTGCCATCCGTGCAAGCGCAGCGGCATCGATATCCGATAACAGATGTTGTTCAATATATTCTATTATTTCGTGAAACTTATGCAGATTCTGATTCATCATAATTCCTTAAAGCGGCTCAACGCGCTGGGATGTTCCCCACACGGTCATTTCTTCCACAACGGCGCCTTCCGGCTGGTTTGCAGCATAAAATACAGCGTTTGCAATATCCTCTGCGGATAACGATTCCTCTACCGCATCAATTCCTGCACCTTTTTGAAAGCCTGTGCTTGCGGCGGCCGGAATAATACAGGTCGCCCTTACATGATAAGGCTGAAGCTCAACATACAAGCCTTTGGTAAAGTTAAGCACGCCTGCCTTTGCCGCGGCATAAACACTCCATCCGCCCCAGCAATGCCTGGCGCAGACCGAGGAAATATTGATGATCATGCCGCTTCGTTGATGCTTCATTACTGTGCCGAACAATTTAGAGCCATATATAACGCTGTTGAGGTTAAGCTTCAAAATGTGGTCAATTTCTGCCGGTTCAAGCTCCGTTGTTTCCTTAATGGCAACGCCGCCGCCAGCGTTGTTTACAAGAAGGTCTATCTTCCCAAATTTGTCAATTACATAATCCTTTAATTCAAGCCACTGGCTGTAGCTCGTAACATCAATGGAAAACCCGCAGTCAAACAAATACTGGTCAACAGTTTGTTTTACTTTTTCCGCATTTCTCGAAGCAACAATAACCGTATCGCCGTTTTCCTTAAACTTTTTTGCCGCGGCCAAACCATAACCGCTTGTGGCGCCTGTTATAACAACAATTCTGCCCATTACAACCACTCCTTTTATTAATGATGTCATTATATAATCTTCTTTAAGACTTAGCAATACATTTCTTGCATTTTTTAGTTACTCTCTTAAGGTCATTTGCCAAACAAACGCCTCCGGTTTTGCCGTAAGCTCCACCCACGCCGGGTGGAAACCGCATTTTATGGCATTGTTCACCGATTTAATATTCGACCACGCGGCGCAGTAAAACGGCACCTTTCCCAATGCAAAAATTTCTAAGGCCAGCTTCGACGTCAGCGCACTGGCCACTCCTTGCCGTCTGTACTTTGGCAGAACGTCAATGCCGATTTGATACATCTCCTCACAGTCTGCCGAACAGCCCGCAAGACCAATCAGTTCCCCATGATAAAATGCGCCTGCCGCCAGCACGTCTAACTGTTTGCGCTTTTCGCACAGCGCGTTGCTCCACTGGGGCAGATAAAGCCCTTCAAAATCCTTCGGCTTTAACATCCGAACCTCATAGGGGCAGGGAAGCTCGCGCAATACATTTACATCCGGCAGAAAATATTCCGCCATGAAGCAAATTTTCATGCCAAAGGGCGCAAGGCTTTTCTCTAAAACGTGCAGACATGGCGTCTCAAAGCACTGTTCAATGGAATATTTGTTGATATAATCGCCTGCAAGCTCTGCGGCACGCTCATCTACCGCGGCCACAATATTATTCCCGTAGGAAACCAGGCTGCAAAAAAACGGCAGCTCTAAATATTTTCTGGCCCGGGGATTTTTCTTTGAAATTACCACTTTGTTTTCCTGTTTTAAAAAATCTTCCGCGCTGCAGCCAATGTCAATGGCCGACTGTTTTCTGGCAATATCATAAATCTCTTTGTTTGTCATGTTGCCCTCCTTTTTAGATAGCAAAAAAGCGGAAGCCATCTGCTTCCGCCTTATCGTTACATTAGTTTGAAACGTCTTCAACATAAAGAATCCTAGCTCCGGTTTCATCCACCTTTGCCGCCTGCTTTGCGTCGGCCGCTTTCGGCTCTGTTTTGCCTTCCGCCTTCGGCTTGCCGCGTTCAGCAAAAAACTTCTGGGCAACCTGCGGGAACAGGGCGTAACTTAACACGTCCTCCTCGCACTTTGCAATGCCCTTTGTTTCTTCTTTATATTTTTCAAGCTCCGGCGCAATTAAATCCGCCGGGCGAACTGTAATTACCTCGTCATCGCCAATGGCTTTCTTTCTCACTTCCTCGTTCACAGGAGCAGGAAGCCTGCCATATTCGCCGCGAAGTAAGCCCTTAGACTCTTTCGTAACCATCTTATACCGTTCCCCTGCAAGCACGTTTAAAACGGCCTGAGAACCAACAATCTGGCTGGTAGGAGTAACCAGCGGGGGATAGCCAAAGTCTTTTCTAACACGGGGAACTTCTTCTAACACGTCGTAATATTTATCCTCAGCGTTGGCCTGCTTGAGCTGTGAAATCAGATTGGAAAGCATACCGCCGGGCACCTGATACAGCAGCGTATTGGTGTCTACCCGCAAAACCTTGGGATCTAAAATCCCTTCTGCCTGAAGCTTTGCCGCAACGCCTCTGAAGTGCGCCGCAGCTTTGCTTAACTTGGTTAAGTCAAGGCCTGTATCGCGGTCTGTTCCCTGCAAGGTTGCAACCAGGCTTTCCGTAGCCGGATTTGAAGTGCCGTTGCCCAAAGGCGACAGGGCACAGTCCACAATATCAACACCGGCCTGTGCCGCCATGAGATAGGTCATATCTCCCGTGCCGGTGGTGTTATGCGTGTGCAGATGAATGGGAACGCCCACATTTTCCTTGAGCTTTTTCACCAGGCTGTATGCGTTAAAGGGCAGTAAGAGGTTTGCCATGTCTTTAATGCAGATTACGTCTGCGCCCATTTTTTCAAGCTCAATTGCCAGCTTTACAAAATAGTCCTCATTGTGCACCGGGCTAACGGTGTAGCTAAGCGCCGCCTCAACCATGCCGCCGTTTGCCTTTACAAACTTTATGGCGGCCTGCATGTTTCTGGTGTCGTTCAGCGCATCGAAAATTCGAACAACATCAATGCCGTTTTCAATGGATTTTCTGCAAAACGCCTCTACAACATCGTCCGCATAGTGTTTATATCCTAAAATATTCTGTCCGCGGAACAGCATTTGAAGCTTTGTTTTCGGCATTGCTTTTTTTAACGTTCTCAGCCGCTCCCATGGGTCTTCGTTCAAAAACCGCATGCAGGCGTCGAACGTTGCGCCGCCCCAGCACTCTAAAGACCAATATCCAATATCGTCTAAAATTGAGCAAGCCGGCAGCATATCTTCAATTCTCATTCTGGTTGCCGCCTGGGACTGATGGGCGTCACGAAGAATGGTGTCAGTAATATATAACTTGTTTTTTGTGTTTGCCATAACGAAATCATGCCTTTCTCCCACAAAATTTACCGTTCCTTACCAGTGGGGCGATAAGGTGCGCCTAAGGCTTCGCTTTATCTCATGAACAGTGTTAAAAATGCACCGGCCGCAATTGCAGAGCCGATAACACCGGCAACATTGGGGCCCATGGCATGCATGAGAAGGAAGTTCCTCGGGTTTTCTTTCTGTCCCACAACCTGCGACACACGGGCCGCCATGGGAACAGCCGAAACACCGGCAGAGCCAATAAGCGGATTAATTTTGTTCTTTAAGAACAGGTTCATAATCTTCGCGAGCAGCACACCGCCGGCAGTTCCAAATCCAAATGCGACAACTCCCATGATAATAATCTGAATGGTCTTCATTGTCAGGAAAATGTCAGCCGTAGCAGTTGCGCCAACAGAAATACCCAAGAAAACAGTAACAATGTTCATCAGCTCGTTCTGAACGGTTTTACTCAAACGCTCGGCCACGCCGCATTCCCGCAGAAGGTTGCCAAGCATTAAGCTTCCGATTAATGCTGCAGCAGAGGGAAGAAGCAGCGAAACAAACGCTGTAACCACAATGGGGAATATAATTTTCTCCGTTTTGGAAACCTCGCGAAGCTGTTTCATTTCAATCATACGTTCCTTTTTCGTCGTTAACAGCTTCATAATCGGCGGCTGAATAACCGGAACCAGCGCCATGTAAGAATATGCTGCAACGGCTATCGGACCAAGCAGTTCCGGCGCCAGCTTCGACGTAACAAAAATTGCCGTCGGGCCGTCTGCACCGCCGATGATGCCGGTTGACGCCGCTTCAAAAGGTGTAAATCCAAACAATATTCTTGTGCCAAAAAAGGTTAAGAAAATACCCAGCTGTGCAGCTGCGCCCAAAAGCAGGCTCTTGGGGTTTGCAATTAAAGGACCAAAATCCGTCATTGCGCCGACACCAATGAATATCAGACAGGGATAAATTCCCAGCTTTACGCCTAAGTATAAATAATCCAAAAGCCCCGGCGTAATGTTGCCCTTTCCGCCGAACATCTCCCAATGAACATGCCCGTCTGCAAATAATTCCGCATTATACATTCCTGCGCCGGGCAGGTTGGTAAGCAGCATACCAAATGCAATGGGTAGGAGCAGCAAGGGTTCAAACTTTTTCACGATTGCAAGATACATTAAAACAAAGGAAATTAAAATCATAATCAAAACTTTCCAGTTGTTTGCAATCAGTGCAAAGCCCGTGTCGCCTAAAAATCCCCCAATGGCCTTCATCAGCGACACTCCGCCGGCAGACTCCGTGTCTGCAAAAATGTTCTGCACTGTAACCATTTTAACGCTGGAAGCTGACTCCTGCGACAAATCAATGGTGCCGCCAGTTGCCGTTATGTACTGAAATACAAATCCCATCTGCGGCAAATTGCCGGTAAAATTTGTAACTTCTGCAGAAAGAATAATATCAACAGCGGCGCCTGCGGCAATTTCGCCGGTCATAATGCCGCCCTGATAGTTGTTAATTTTAATTTCAGACTCGTTGTAATCAAACTGCAAAACAGAGTCTGCAATGTCTTCTTTGCCTGTATTTTCGATTGTTAAAGTAATTTTCTTATCCAAATCATTATAGTCTGCGGATTTCACAGCGATAATAGAAGACTCCGAATTATCTGCGCAAAATGCAGTGAGTGAACAGGAAAGAACAACTAAAACCAAAAGACAAGCAGAAAATATTTTTTTGCTCATGTTTTTAGCCCCTTCCCAATTATTCGATTGTGCAAAGCAGTGCGCCGCTTTCAACGGTCGCGCCTTTTGTAACGCCAACAGATGTAATTTTTCCGCTGCACGGTGCCATAATTTCATTTTCCATTTTCATTGCTTCTAAAACCATAAGAACCTGGCCCTCTTTTACGCTGTCGCCCACGTTCACGTTCACAGCTAAAATGTTGCCCGGCATCGGACATGTAACCTTTTCACCAGCGCCGGCTGCAGCAGGTGCAGCAGGTGCCTTTGGCGCTTCAGGTGCTGCTTTGGGAGCAGATTTTAATTCCTCTGCCTTAGCATTGCCGTCCATCAGTTCAATTGCAATTTCATAATCGGTTCCGTTTACATTTACTTTATACTTTTTCATCGTTTCAGTCATTTCCTTTCATTCCATAAATTGTTATTATGATAATTTTTTAATAGAAAGTACCCGAATTCCGGTTACGTCTGTGCCAAGTTCCTCCGCAATCACTGCAGAAACCGCCGCCACAAATTCGCCTTTATCCTGATAGCCGCCGCTTACAGCTGCAGGCGCCAAATTTCCTGCATCCTGCACTGCAGCAGTATCTGCGCCGTTGCCCTTGTCTTTAATCAGGCTTTTACACAGGGCGCCAACAATGCTGCAAATTAAAATGATGCATATAAGACCTACAAAAACAAGACCAAAACCGAAACCAAACACTGTAAAATCTCCAATTTGTTCCGCTGCCTTCAATGAAATTGTCATTACATGCCAACCTCCCTTCATAGATTTCGCCTTTACCGTCTGCATAAAACAAGCAGTTTCCACAACCTCTCCAGAAAAAGCCAATCCTATGCGCTTATATATCATTTTATCAAAATGACAAGAAAATATCAATATGAATTTACAAATTTTTATATTTTTGAATAAAAAAGCGAAAAAGTAAAAAAAAATAGGCCGTTCCTATTGTAATTTTACTAAAAAACCGATATGATATTATGTGAAAAAGGAAAAAGAAAGGCAAATGGCATGGATATTCTTACACAAATTGACAAGGACTTTTCATCAATGAGCAAACGGCACAAGCTAATCGCCGAATACATACGAAAAAATTACGATAAGGCTGCGTTTATGAACGTTGAACAGCTCTCTTTGGCGGCTGGGGTCAGCGAGGCCACGGTGGTGCGGTTTTCTTCAGAGCTTGGCTACGGAAAATATCAGCACTTTCAGCAAGCCCTGAAGGACTATGCAAAGTCCCGGCTGACCAGTGTTCAGCGCATGGACCGGGCCTATGACTTATACCGTGACACAGACATTTTAACGTCTGTTCTAAACGCCGATATTGATAAAATTAAAACCACCCTTGCACAAATCGACCGCAAGGCGTTTCTTGGTGCCATCGACAAAATTTTAAACGCCGAAAACATTTATATTATCGGTCTGCGCAGCGCCTCCTCCCTGGCCGGGTTTTTAGGATACTATTTAAACCATATGTTTTCAAACATTCACCTGGTGAACACTGCCAGCGCAGGAGAAATTTTTGAGCAAATGTTCCGCGTGCAAAGCGGCGATGTAGTTATCGGCATCAGCTTCCCGCGGTATTCCCTTAGAACCGTGCGGGCACTGCGCTACGCAAAAAAAATGGGCGCGGCGGTAGTTGGCGTTACCGATGGGGAAAACTCCCCTATTTTAGAGCTTTCCGACCATACATTGCTTGCCAAAAGCGACATGGAGTCCTTTGTGGACTCTCTGGTTGCGCCGCTTTCTGTTTTAAATGCGCTGGTTGTGGCAATCGGAATGAAACGAAAGGACGAAGCCAGCAAAACATTAAAAAAACTGGAAAGCATTTGGCAGGATAACGAGGTGTATGACAATGGAGAAAAATGAGATGTTGGTAACAGATTTTGATTATGACCTGCCGGAGGAACTAATTGCGCAAACCCCGCTTGCAGACCGGCCTGCCTCACGTCTTTTGGTTTTGGACAAGGTCACAGGAAAAACTGAGCACAAGCATTTTCGCGATATTCTTTCCTATTTAAATCCAGGCGACTGCCTGGTGCTTAACGACACAAAGGTTATTCCGGCCCGTCTGTTTGGTCAGCGGGAGGATACAAATGCCCCGGTTGAGTTCCTTCTGCTGGCGCAAAAGGATAATGATGTGTGGGATGTAATTTTAAAACCCGGAAAAAAATGCAGACCGGGCCATATTATTTCTTTTGGAGACGGACGGCTGAAAGCTGAAATTTTAGAAATTACCGAAGGCGGAAACCGGCTGGTAAAGTTTTATTATAACGGTATTTTTAACGAAATCCTATCAGAACTGGGCGAAACGCCCCTACCGCCTTATATTCACGAAAAACTTGCCGACCGCAACCGTTACCAAACGGTTTATGCCAAGCATGACGGTTCCGCCGCAGCCCCAACCGCCGGCCTGCACTTTAACGAGGAAATGCTGGAGGCGGTTAAGGCAAAGGGCGTAAAGCTGGCGTTTGTTACGCTTCATGTTGGGCTGGGCACCTTTCGGCCTGTAAAGGCAGACAAAGTGACCGACCATTTAATGCATTCTGAATACTACCATGTAACAAATGAAACCGCGGAAATCATTAACAGCACCAAACGCAACGGAGGGAAAGTGATTTGCGTCGGCACAACGTCAACCCGTGTGGTCGAGTCCATAGCGGATGAAAACGGTTTTCTCGCGCCCGCCTCAGGATATACAAACATTTTTATTTATCCCGGTTATCGGTTTAAATGCCTAGACGGGTTAATTACAAATTTTCATCTGCCGAAGTCCACGTTAATCATGCTTGTGTCCGCCCTGGCAGGCAAAGAGCATGTTTTGGCCGCTTACCGCGAAGCAGTCCAGGAACAATACCGCTTCTTTAGCTTTGGCGACGCAATGCTTATTTTATAAATATTCAGAAAAAACGCACCGCGGAATTCGCGGTGCGTTTTGCTTTTTATTTTGAAATATAGCCAAGCTCCAGCAGTTTCTGATAAACCTGTTTTGCCAAAAGCGTATAGCCAACATCGCTTAAATGCGTTGTGTCCTCTGGTGAGCAGTTGAGTGACAAAGGTATTTTTCCTTCCCCTAAAAACTGCAAATCCGTTTCAGTGGGCACAATGCCTGCGTCATTTAGCGCCTGCATCGAAGCCAAATAGGCTTTTGCGTCTAAAAATCGGTTCCCAAACGCCTGGGCCAGCGCGGCGTTCAAACTGTCCCATGCATAAGTTCCACCGTTGGTCAGGCCAATAATTACATACTTATCAGACTTTGTATGGGCAATTTGCTTCTGAATCAGCGCAACCAAAGCCGCAACATCTTCAGGCGAATTGTCGTTTGCGTTGGTGTTTGCAGGCGTCCAACCACCGTTTGTGCCGGTAAAAAAAATATTAATGTCGCCATTGACAGACTGCGCCTGGGGCACCAGTTTTGTGCCAGCAGAAACAGATACTGCCGTACCGGGCGTTGTTCTTGTGAACTTGGCCCAGTTTAACACACGGGGCCACACCTCCGTATTAATACTGATTGACAACGTTCCCTCCACACCGTTAATGGTGCAGGGATTCCAGCCGCCAGCGCTTGCATTTCTAGGAGTTACTACGCCGCCGTCGGAGGACTTAAATGTAATTTCAACCGGGGTTTTGTCTGCCGGAATCGTAAAGGCCTTGTCAATGACAATGTCCAAAGCACCCTGCCTTGCGGCAATTGTTGTGGCCGTTTCACCGCCCACGCCCATGTTATAAACCTCAAGGCCCGTTAGCTCTGCAAGCACTTTCGGATAGGAACAGTCGGTGCCCTGGTTCCGTCCATAAGTCAGGCTATCGCCCCAGCACGCAATTGTTTTCACTTCATCAAGGTCTGATTTTACCGGAGCCGCAAGGGGAATCATTGTTTCAGTTGAATCCCAGACAAACACCTTTAAATACTTTGCTCCATCTGGATATTGCGTTGTAATGCGGTCTGACGATTGAAATGTATTCGATAGATCCTTCACCGGAGTAGACTCCACCAAAAGCAATTTATTGCTTTCATCATAATAGGAAGCAATAACTACATATGTAGAGTTTTCAACTTGTAAATCGTTTGTAAAATTCACTAAAATGTCCGCTGCCGTAACACCGCGCGTTATATCGACCTGCGCAGATATCAGCTTGTTGTTTGTGGTAGCAGAAATTACACTCTTTGTAATGTTTTCACCGGCAAGATACATCACCAGCTTATACCGCTCAATTGCCTTGTTGAGTGTAAACGAAAACTGATAGCCGCCGTCCTCACTCACAATTATTTGGTCAAGAAATCCGACATCATCTGACTGATAATTCTGCGGGTCTGCTTCTTTATCCAACAGTATAACCGTCACCGGCTCTCCTGCTTTTGCACTGTCAACAGCTCCTTTAATTACTACCCGCGCTGTCGGCTCCCAAATGATAACTTCTGGTTCCGCTGTAACCGCTTGAATGCCAAAAATCATGTAAATGCACATAAAAATACATATCGTACATTTTAAACTCCTTGCCATTTTACTCCTCCTGCAATTTTAATACAAAAAAATTATATCACATAAATGATGTAAAGTTCAACTGGAATATACAGATTTTCTTTTGAAATTGCATAAAAAAAGAGGATACCGAAGTATCCTCTTTCTCAGATTATAAAATCTAATTAAACTTATTTGTGCAAAATCTGTACACAGTCTTCATATCGTGTTGTTTCACCAATAAGTGCTACAACGAAGTATTCATTGCTTCCATAAGAAGATTTGATATTTGCAGAGCTACCCAAAGCTTTAACAGCTGCAGATTTGTTTGTGCTGGTCAATCTGCTTTCGTCAACTAAAGCATAGGTGTTACCATCTGTTTCATTCAACGTAAGTTTCAGGCCGCCTTCAACGTCTACATCTACAGCATCAACAGTCATCTTATTGCTTCTGATGTCTGTTACTTCACCGTAAACAATTGCAATATCATTTTCATCATACTTAGCATAAGTAAAATCGCCAGCATCAAAGCTTCTTGTTGAAGCATCATAGATAAAGTTTGTCTTCTTGATTTCACCATCACCATTCTTGGTGTAACGGAAAACGTCACCAGTATCCATTGTTTTAACTGCGTCCATCTCGTCATAATCAACGCCCATTGTAATGGTTTCGCCGCTCTGAACGAATGTGTATTTATCAATGTCTGAATCGTCAGCATCAAGACCTGTAGATCTTGTCTTAACAACAGCTAAGTGAGACTTCTTCAGTGTACCATCAATTTCTTCACTAACAAGTGCCGCACCAAGGTACTCGTCTCTATCAAAGGTGTATAAGAATGCAGAATATCCACCATTCTTATCTTCGTCTAAAGAAGAGAATGAAGCAATTTCAAGATCATCTTCATCTACATTGTAAGCATTGGTAGCAATATCTGATACCGGAGCAACAAAGAGTTTGGAATCATCATTTAAATCCCAGCTACCAAATACCTGTGTGTCCTCATTATATTTATAGCTGTCAGAAGATGCTACATTAAAATTAGCACCCTGCTTTGCAAATCTAAGCTCTATAATTTCATTGCTGTCATTGGTCCTAAATGTAACAATTCTCTCACCAAGCTTAGCTATTGCAGCTTCTTTCGTTGTTTCATCAGCAACTAAATCTTCAATCGTTTCGAAGAACGCATCCTGAGTTTTGTCATTTCTCTTATAGGTTTTAAATTCATCCCCATCATAAACCTTTAAAGCGGGAGCTACTGTGTAGGTCTCAAGAGCACCGTCAGCAGTAAACAGCTTGAGCATATGTGTTTTAACACTGAAAACTATATCATTACCATATGTAACGATAAAGGAATAATTCTTGTTTACTACAGAAGCAGCGTCAGAATCAAATACAAGGCCGTCAATTGTGATATAGAAGATACCTTCATCACCAACCTTGAGGGTTGCATTTCTATCAATGATATATTCTTCGCCTGCAATCATGTATTTGTAATCTTTCTCTACTTCTTCATCAACTGTTCCTGTTACAGTTTCATTTGTTACATAGATATCCATATAAGGAACATTGTCATCTAACGGCTTTCTCTCACCACCAACTAACGGAGCGACAATATTAAAGATATCATCTTCCTGAACATCTTCTAATGTAATTGTATTGCCATCAGCGTCATAGAGGTTATAAACAAATGTATCATTGCCTCTGTCATCGGGGTCTAAAGATAAACCGCCTGAAGTAAACTTAACAAAGCTTTCATCAACTCTTACTGTATCAACCTGCGCATAAGAATAGTCTGTAACAAAGATTTTGTCATAGTCATCATTCTTCGGACCCATGAAAGTAATAGAATTTGCTTCATCGACTAATAATTTTTCTAAAGAACCAAATTCTTTCTCAATCTCTTTCATACTAATTTTAGAACCATTATAGTATACAGAGAGATCATCGCCTGTCTTCGTATCAATCTTAACGGTTTTTGAATCGTTAAGATCTTCATAGTACTCGAATGTACCTTCTTGCTCATCATATGCTTCAAAGTTAGCAGAAACAGTTTCTGAGTCTGTCGACTTAGAGTCAACAACAACTGCTAAGAGTTCCCATTCTTCATTGTCATTCTCAGCGATATAAGCTTCAACTGTGTAACCCAGGTAGTCGCCAACTTCGGTTTCGCCTGCATACGGTTTAATTGTTGAATTTTTAGAAGAGAACTGATTGTCTAAAATTTCGTCCCAATAATAATCATATGTACCGATTATATCAAGCTCTGCTTTCGGGTTGTCAACATCTTTACGGAGATTTTCGTCCGTTTTAGCAGTGTTTTCTACAACAGCTTTTACCTTATAAATTTCATTTGTGTAGGTAAGAAGTGTTCTTAAGTCTGTGCCGTTTTTACCATCATAAACAACATATTCGTCATCTTTCGGGTTCGGCGCATAGTAAGAAACGTCTACCAAAGGTGTGGTTAATGCATTGTAGATAACCTGAGCAACTACTTCTCTTGTAGCAGCTGTAGCACCATCAAAGTTTGTGCTTGCAAGAACGCCTCTCTGAGAAGCAACTTTCAGATAACCTGTGGGATAACCGCCGTTTTCGCTTCTCTGAGCAATTCTTTCATAACCTAATGCTCTGAGAACCATAACAACTGCATCCTGGAATTTAACATTTGCATCGGGGTCAAATTTGTTGTCGCCAACACCATAAATGATGTCGCCTGCAACGCCCCATGCAATGTAGCCTGCTGCCCAATGATCTGCAGCTACATCGTCAAATGAGCTTCCGCCAGATGCTTTTGCAACATCTTCTTGGCCCATTGCTCTACAAACCATAGCGACCATTTCTGATCTTTTGATATTGCTTGTGGGGTTGAAGTTGCCTTCATCATCACCCTCTACAATACCAAGACCGGAAAGAACTTTAATAGCTTTGTAGTAGCTATTTGATTCTTGTACGTCTCCATACTGTCCTGTTGCAGCGCCAACGCTTAATGCAGCCAATGAGCTGATAAGCATAGCAACCGTAACAATTACGGAGACTAACTTTTTGAGATTTTTCATAACGTCTCAAATCCTCCCTTATAATAAATTTAATTTAAAATCGAAAGAGATGTGGTTTTCGCCAAAGCTGTTCCTCTTTCAAAAACAGCAAAGGCGATGCGACAAGCTATACGCCCATCATTACTATACACTGATTATACCACTAGTTTTCGGCATAGTCAATGCAAAATTTACAGTTGTAATAAAAATGTAAAAAATCTTACAAATATTACATATTTATTGCAACTTTTTTATGCAAACGCACAATGTGCGGTATTGCTAAACCTAACATTCCCGGTCTTTTTCCTTATTTAACAGACTGAATTTAATAAAGTCACGAAACAGCGGATGAGGCCTGTTCGGTCTGGATTTAAATTCCGGATGGAACTGAACGCCCACAAACCAGCTATTGGCCGGAACCTCTGTAATTTCACAGAGCAAACCGTCGGGCGATTTCCCTGAAAACGTCATGCCTTTGGACTCAAGCCTGTCGCGGTATGCATTGTTGACTTCATACCTGTGTCTGTGGCGCTCTGAAATTTCAGTTTCGCCGTAAGCTCTATACGCAGCCGATTCCCCGTCTAAAACACACGGATATTTTCCCAGTCGCATGGTGCCCCCGAGCTTATCAATGTCTTTCTGTCCAGGCATAATGTCAATCACCGGCGAGGTCGTTCCCGGGTCAAACTCCGTTGAGTTCGCCGTTTTTAAGCCTAACACATTTCTGGCATATTCAATGACAGCGACCTGCATTCCGAGACAAATTCCAAAGTACGGAATGTCGTTTTCCCGGGCGTAGCGGCAGGACAGCACCATTCCTTCAATTCCCCTGTCACCGAAACCGCCGGGAATGATAATCCCGTCCACATTTCCAAGACATTCTTCTATATTCTCCTCGGTGATAAACTCCGAGTTCACCCACTTGATATGCACATCGGCATTATTTGCCACGCCGCCGTGTTTTAAGGATTCAACAACACTGATATAAGCATCCCTCAAAACAACATATTTTCCAACCAGTGCGATTGTGACATTTTTTCTCAGGTTTTTTGACCGTTCCACGAACTTTTCCCAGTCGTATAGATTTGGTTTTGGGTCCCTGAGTCCCAATTTCTTTAACGCAACCCTTGCCAGGCCTTCCCGTTCCAGCATCAGCGGAACTTCATAGAGCACGTCGGCGTCCATATTCGGAATAACTGCTTCCGGCGATATGTTGCAAAACAAAGACAATTTATTGATAATTTCGTCGTCTAGCGTACGCTCTGCACGGCAGACCACAATGTCCGGCTGAATTCCAATTCCCAACAGCTCTTTTACGCTGTGCTGAGCCGGCTTTGACTTTAATTCACCATTTTTACCCAGGAACGGAATGAGCGCAACGTGTATGTAAAGAACGTTTTCTCTGCCGACCTCTGTTGCCACCTGCCGGATAGACTCTAAAAACGGAAGGCTTTCAATGTCGCCGACGGTGCCGCCGATTTCAGTAATCACCACATCGGTGCCGCCGTGGGCGCCTGCGCGGTAAATCCGCTCTTTAATCTCGTTTGTGATGTGGGGGATAACCTGAACCGTTCCGCCCAGATAATCGCCGGTTCTTTCTTTATTAATAACGCTCCAATAAACCTTTCCGGTTGTAACGTTGCTGTTTTCGTTTAAATTCTCATCAATAAACCGTTCGTAATGTCCCAGATCAAGGTCTGTTTCTGCACCATCGTCTGTTACGAAAACTTCGCCGTGCTGGATAGGGCTCATGGTTCCGGGATCAATATTAATATAGGGGTCGAACTTCTGAATGGTAACCCGGTATCCGCGCGCCTTAAGAAGTCTTCCCAGCGACGCAGCCGTAATTCCCTTGCCCAAACCTGACACAACACCGCCGGTAACAAATATGTACTTCAGCATAAACACACCTCCATCTAAAAATATATTTACCTTATCTATTTTAAACTGTTCCGCCCCCAATGTCAAGAATTTTTTTCGCTTTCTCGCCAAAATAATTGTTTTTTTATTGATTTCGCGGGTTCCCTGTGTTATGCTAATGACAGAGAATTTAACGTTTCAGAATAGGGGCGATAAAATGTATTACAAATTAAAACTGATTCATGGTCCGAATTTGAATATGCTGGGCGTCCGCCAGCCTGAAATATATGGGCATGACACGCTGTCGGACATTGAACAGCTGGTTGTTTCCGAGGCAAAGAAAAAAGGCTTTGCGGCAGACTGTTTCCAGTCCAACTCGGAAGGGGCGATTATCGACGCAATCCAGTCCTGTTATCAGGCCTGCGACGGCATTATTTTAAACGCCGGTGCCTACACCCATTACAGCTACGCCATCCGCGACGCGATTTCTTCTGTAATGGTGCCCTGTGTGGAAGTACACCTTTCAGACATTCATGCCAGGGAGCCGTTCCGCAGCGTATCGGTGCTGGAGCCCGTTTGCGTGAAACAAATCTGCGGATTGGGCAAACAGGGATATGTGCTGGCTGTTGAGGAACTCATAAAAAACCATGTTCGATAAAATTCTTTCCTTTTTATTTCCAAGTCCCTGTGTAATGTGCCAAAAACCTGCCGGAAGAAACCGTACAATTATTTTTTCGGCATTAACACCGTTGATAAGCATATCGTAGACGCTGTAC
>OGYL01001405.1_pt1 | contig 18658 bp, 8 predicted proteins | sample 1576541 | NCBI WGS metagenome assembly OGYL01 (sample SAMEA3541551, study PRJEB24748) | human gut metagenome | biome: human gut; feature: human-associated habitat; material: faeces | place: China | collected 2012 | reverse complement strand
AGAGGTACAGGTGGTGTAACAATAACAAGACCGCTTGACGAGATAACATTTCTGGATATATATAAGGCTGTGGAATGTGCACCGGATGAGCAGCTGTTTCATTTTCATGAGAATCCTAACCAGCAATGTCCTGTTGGAAAGAATATTCACCGTGTGCTTGATGACAGGCTGTTACAGGTTCAGAAGGCAATGGAAGATAAGCTTGCACAGATGACACTGGCAGATGTAAAGAAGGATGTCACTATGTGTATAGAAAAATAAAATAATCATGTTAAGGGCAGTCTGTGAGAGGCTGTCCTTTTTGAATGAAAATTTTTTGTAAAAATTTTGATGTAACTATTTAATTGCAGTGACTGGGTAGATATACTATTTTCATCTATGGTGTATTATATGCAATGGACGGAAGAAGAAGCACAGGAGTTGGTAGACCAGATGATTATAAAGTTGCGTATCGTACGGTTCTTGCGTACGCCCGAATATAACGACTTGTTTTCCGGTGACCCTGTATGGGTGACGGAATCCCTCGGCGGCATGGGCGTGGACGGCCGCACGTTGGTGACGAAGACTTGTTTCCGTTACCTGCATACGCTTTACAACCTCGGGCCGGCTCCGGAACCGAACCTGACCGTTCTGTGGTCCCGGAACCTGCCGGAAGCCTTCAAAAGCTTCTGCGCCAAGGTTTCCATTGAAACGTCCTCCGTCCAATACGAGAACGACGACCTGATGCGCCCGCATTGGGGCGACGACTACGGCATCGCATGCTGCGTGTCCGCCATGCGCATCGGCAAGCAGATGCAGTTCTTCGGAGCGCGCGCCAACCTCGCCAAGTGCCTTCTCTACGCCCTGAACGGCGGCGTGGATGAACTCAAGGGCAAGCAGGTGGCCCCGCCCTCCCCCCGCTACACGGAGGAAATTCTCAACTATGATGAGGTGATGGCCCTGTACGACAAGATGCAGGACTGGCTCGCCAAAACTTACATTGACGCGCTGAACATCATCCACTACATGCACGACAAATACTGCTATGAACGCATTGAAATGGCGCTGCATGATCCGGAAATTCTGCGCACGATGGCTACGGGAATCGCCGGGCTTTCCGTGGCGGCGGACTCCCTGTCCGCCATCAAGTATGCCACCGTAAAAGCCATCCGCAATGAAGAAGGGCTGATTGTGGACTTCAAGACGGAAGGGGAATTCCCCTGTTACGGGAACAATGACCCGCGCGTGGACGACATAGCATGCAGCCTGGTCAGCAATTTCATGGAAAAACTGCGCAGGCTCCACACTTACCGCAATTCCCTGCCCACCCAGTCCATCCTGACGATCACCTCCAACGTGGTGTACGGCAAAAAGACGGGCAACACGCCGGACGGCCGCCGAGCCGGGGAACCGTTCGCCCCCGGAGCCAACCCCATGCACGGAAGGGACAGGAACGGAGCCGTGGCCTCCATGCTCTCCGTAGCCAAGCTGTCCTATGACGACTCCCTGGACGGCATCTCCTACACCTTCTCCATCGTTCCTCAGGCCCTGGGCAAGGAGGAACGTGAACGCCGCGTCAAGCTCGTCTCCCTGCTGGACGCCTACTTTGCCGCTACAGGTCACCACATTAATGTGAACGTACTGGAACGGGAAACGCTTCTCGACGCCATGGATCACCCGGAAAAATACCCGCAGCTTACCATCCGCGTTTCCGGCTATGCCGTGAATTTCATCAAGCTGACCCGGGAACAGCAGCAGGAGGTCATCAACCGCACTTTCCACACCCGTTAACCCGGACTGCAAGCGGATGCCGCAGTTTTTTCCACAAAACCATGCTCCGGACGGAGAAAGCTCCGTCACCGGTTTGGTTCATTCCGTGGAATCCTGCGGCACCGTGGACGGCCCCGGCATCCGCTTCGTCCTTTTCCTGTCCGGCTGCAGCCTGCGCTGCCGTTACTGCCATAATCCGGATACCTCCTACGTGCGGAGGGGCCGGCTCAGGAGCGCGGATGATGTCCTCAAGGAAATAGCCCGTTACCGGGATTTTTTGCAGGCGGCGGGCGGCGGCGTCACCCTCTCCGGCGGGGATCCCCTCTTCCAGCCGGATTTTACCGGTGCCGTGCTGAAAGGCTGCCGGAAACTGGGCCTGCACACCTGCCTGGACACCTCCGGCCATCTGAGCGTGAATGCGGGCGAAGAAATGCTGGCGGATACGGACCTGGTCCTGCTGGATATCAAGGCATGGAATCCGAAACGGTATCGCGCCCTGACAGGCGGGGAACTGCGCCCTACACTGGAGTTTGCGGAACGCCTGGCCTCCCTCCGCAAGCCCGTGTGGCTGAGGTATGTGCTGGTACCTGGCGTTACGGACAATCTGGAAGAAATTGAGGAACTCTCCCGCCATGCGGCGCTTCTGGGCAACGTGGAACGCGTGGACGTGCTCCCTTTCCACCAGCTGGGGAGATTCAAATGGGATGAATTGAAGCTGGACTATACTTTGAAGGACGTCCCGGAAGCGTCCGCAGAACTGGCGGAACAGGTCCGCGGCATTTTCCGGCGGGGAGGCTTTCCGGATTGCGTGCATTAACCGGATTTTCGCGCTTTGGCGCCACCAACCGCAGCAAACCGAACGCAGGCATCCCCCTCTTCCGGATGAGGGGCCCTCTTCCCTCCACTACAGAATCCATGCAAAAAGGAAGACGCATTTCTGGAAATGCTCCGGAATACGGCATTTCCGCAATTCCTTTCGTTATTCCATCATTCTTTACGGCAACGGCAGCATTCCCGCCGTTTTTCCGCCAACGCCGGGGGACGGCATTCCGTCCCTTCCCAGATTATTCTTTCCCGGAAATTTCCCGCAAGGCTTCCAGTACGTCCCGCACGGCAATGTGGCGGTTGCAGGGAACATCACGGTCACATTCCTTCCGGAAGCAGGGAGAACAGCACTGGTGGCTGTAAAGGGAACGGTTGAATGTGCCCATAGGGCGGTAAACATCCGGAAGCCGGGTGGAAAACAGAGTCACCACCGGAAGCCCCCGGAAAGAACAGAGGGACGGAAAGTCGCCATCCACGGCTACTGCCGCCGCAGCGCCGTCCATGACGGGAAAGAGAGCCTCCGGCGCACCCACCGCCAGCTCCACATTCAAATGTTCCGCCAGGGAGGCGGCACGCTCCCGGTCTTCTTCCAGAGCCGCCAGCACCGTCCGTCCCGGCAGAAGGGAAACCAGCTCCCTCCACTGCTCCCAGCTCCATTCACTGGCGCTCCCCAGGCGGGAAAACGGAGCGATTAAAATGGGGGCATCTTCCGCCGGGGCCGCTTTTTTCACAGGGAACAAAGACGGGGTGGCGACGTCCAGCCCATGCAGCCCCCCCAATTGCAGATAAAGCTGCACCCGGTGCGCCGGGGGGGCGGCGCGCAGGACGGGGGCCTTTACCCGGAATTTGTACTTCCGGGCACCGGGATGCGTGTCCAGCCCGGAAAACATCATGGGGCCATACGGTTCCAGCGCTTTCAGGGTTTCCATATCTCCATCCAGCATGACGCCCAGATCCAGCGGTCCGTCATTGTAAAATTCATCTGCTGCCAAAACTTTCCGAAGCTGCTTCAGGGAGTCGTGCGGCAGCACATGGGTAACTTCCGGCACCGTCTTCCATATCCCCAGCTGGGCAGACGGGCAGACGATGTTCACCTGCATGTCGCACCGGACGGTTTTCAAAGCACGAATCAGGGGAACAGTCGCCAGGGCTTCATCCAGCGCCCTGGGAACGGCTACCAGAATGCGGTACGGCTTCAGCTCCATATTTTCCAGGAGCGCAGCCGTTTTTTTATCCTGCGGGGCAAAGCGGTCAACAGATTTCCAGCGGTGGTGCATCCAGAACACATCCAGCACGGATTCCCGGATCAACGTTTCCAGCCCCCTGTTCACTTCAATCGTGTCCCCCGCCAGAGAACCGTCCGACCTGGAAAAATCCACCACATTCCCCATATCCGCTATCCAGTGGCCGGGAGCATCCGTGCGCACCGCTATGGCCACCATGTCCGCGCCAGCCCTTTTTCTCAGCAGAGCGGGCAGCGGAGTCGTGCCGGTCACCTTGCCAAAAAAGGGGACATACACCCCCTCCCATACGAACTGGTCGCTCAGCACGCCCAGGGCCCCCCCTTCCTTGAGCATTTTCATGGGAGCCTTGATGCCTCCCTCCTTGGAGAACATCTGAGTTCCACGTTCCGTGCGCCGCTGGTACACGTATTCCTCCATCAGCGGATTGTCAAACTGGCGGTACATGGACCCGTAACGCTCCACCTCCGGGTAAAATGCGCGTATTCTCGCCAGCGCCTCCCAGTTGCCGGAGTGGGCTATGGCGCAAACCTGCCCGCGCCCTTCCAGCACAGGCGCGGCAAACTGTTCGTGCCCTCCGACCGTCACGCAATGCTTCAACTGCTCATCCGTCAGGGTGGCCGTCTTCGCGGAACACAGGAAATTGGCAATGGTCCTTTTGAAATTTTCCCGGCTTAATTTCTGCAGTTCCTTTCCGCGCAGGGCCGGATCCAAAACGATGCGCAGATTCCTTTCCACAATGTTCCGGCGCTGGGGAAGCAGATGCCACGCCACGGCCCCTGCCGCGCGCCCCAGCCGGTACAGCGTTTTCATGCCCACGAGCTTCAACAGCCCTTCCATGAGCAGAAACCCTTTCATTCCCAAATGATGGGCAAACGTATTCCGGGAAGCCGGGGAGGAATCAGGAGAGGAAGAATCAGTCATAAGGAAAACCGGAAAAGATGTTATACGAATCCCCTCCGGTCCACAAACCCTTTATTCCCCCGGCAGAGGTCCCTTCCCGCATTTTATTTTCCCGGCTAAATGACGTCTTCCCTAAATTTTTCCGTCGGCGCGGAATCCAAAGCCATCCCATGCTTTACTGCATCTTCCTCATAAAAGCATCTCTGCGGAGACGGCATCTTACTTTTGGCAAAGAAATGACTTTACAATTCTTAACTAACCGGTATATTCCGTCTCCCGAACCGAACACCAAACCGGAGTTATACACCATGAAAGTTCTTTCTTCCTTAGCCTCTATGAAGCGCCGCCACGCAGACTGCCAAATCGTGAAGCGCAAGGGCACGCTGTATGTGATCTGCAAGAGCAATCCCAAGTTCAAGGCCCGCCAGGGCGCTACGGCAGGCACGCGCCTTTCCAAAAAGGGCGTCAAGTAACCCCTGGCCCAGCACAGATTTCAAGAAGACCGCCGCCCGCCGGGTGCCGGTCTTTTTTTGCTGACCAAGCCCCTTTCCGTACATCCATGCAGCTTCCTGCCGTCCAAACCAAATTCCTGGATCTTCCCAACTCCTTCTCCCTGAGAAATGGAGCTACGCTGGACAAGGTTCGCGTCGCCTACGAACAGTACGGAACCCTGACGCCGAATAAAGACAACGCCATCCTGCTGTTCCATGCTCTTTCCGGCAGCCAGCACGCCTACGGTTACAATCCGGAAGTCCCGGGCATCGGTTCCCTCTGGAAACCGGAAAACCACGAGGGCTGGTGGAACAGCATCATCGGCCCCGGCAAGCCGCTGGACACAAACCGCTTCTGCATCATCTGCGCCAATTACCTGGGAGGCTGCTACGGCACCACAGGCCCCGCTACCGCCTGCCCTGCGGACGGCCAGCCCTACGGCTCCCGCTTCCCGCATGTGGAGGCCGCAGACCAGGCACGTCTCCAGGCCCTTCTGCTGGACAGCCTGGGTATAGAACGCATTCATCTTATGGGCCCCTCCGTGGGCGGACTGATCGCCCTCAGCTTCGCGTGCCAGTTCCCGGAACGGGTCCGGAGCTTCATCTCCATCGGCTCCGGTTACCGGGCTTCCATCGAACACCGCCTGTCCCTGTTTGAACAAATCCTGGCCATTGAGCTTGACCCGGATTTCCAAGGCGGGGATTACTACCGGGGACCGGCGCCCAAAAAAGGGCTGGCGTTCGCCCGTATCATCGGCCACAAATCATTTGTTTACCAGGAGGGGCTGGAACAGCGCGCCAGAAAAGAGGTGGGAGGCAACTACGGCCTGCTCACGTGGATGACCCCCACCCGCAGCACGCAAAGCTACATGCTTCACCAGGGAACCAAGTTCGCGGAGCGCTTTGACGCCAACGCCTATATCCGTATTGCGGATATGTGGGCGGAGTTCGACATCCGCGACCACACCCCGGACGGAACATTTCAAACCGCCCTGGAAGGCTTCCGCCGCGCAGGGATTCCCGCGCTTATCTTTTCCATTGATACAGACTGCTGTTTCCGCCCGGCGGAACAGCAGGATTTCGCGGCGCAGCTTGAAGCCGCCCATATTCCCACGGAGTTCCATACCATCGCTTCCACCAAGGGACACGATTCCTTCCTGCTGGAGCCGGAGCTTTATGCGGAACCCATCCGGCGCATTCTGGCGGCAAGGAAGCCGAAGGGGACGGCGTAAGCTTTTTCCCGCCGCAAGAAGACACGGCGGAGCAACGCTTAAAAAGAAGTGATGCCGGGAACCGGAAGCAAGAGGGAAAAATCAACCATGTCATGAAGGAACGGCCAGGTTCCCTGCAAAGCGGAACTTCACGGCTCTTCAACGTGAAAATAACCTGAACCGGATGAACCCGAACAGGGTTTTCGCTGTCACACCTTCATGACTGATCATTATTACACCTCCGAAACGGAGAACGTCGGACAATTCCGCTGCGAAACCACCTTTATTCCTTCCAACGTTACGTTTGCCACGGACCTGCCCGCTTCTTTTGAAGGCCGCGCAGAATTCCCCTCCCCCGGAGTTTTGCTCGGTTCCACGCTCGCCTCCTGCATGATGAGCCTGGTTTCCGTGGTCGCGGCCAGAAAAGGAGTGGATTTGAAAGGCATGCGCGTTCTGGCGCGTGCGGCGGAATCATCCAAGGGAATTGAAAAAATTGAACTGAAGGCAATCATGCCCCTGGAAGGCAGCCACCCTCTCCGCGCCATGCTGGAAAAAACCGCCTTGTCCTGCCCTGTGCGCCAGGCGCTGCGGCCCGATCTGGAAACGCCCATTGAATGGGAATGGAAGTAAGCAGCCATCAGGGACGTCAACCCAAGCTTGAAGTTATCCTTAAAGAAATCCCGCCCATTCATGAAAAAAGCCGCTGCGGAATCATCCGCAGCGGCTTTCCAATTGGCCGACGTTTTTTCCTTTAGAAGTTGTAGCGGTAGCCGATACTCCCGTTGATGGAGCTGGAACCGCTGCGGATATCCGCATTGCCGTCCACAAAAATGACGCCCTGGGTGCCCACGGGAACGCTCAGCCCCGCGCCAATCTGGAAGGCCGTGCTTCCGACCTTGGCGCCATACACCGGACGCGTATAGGAGGGATCTGCCAGGAAGCCCACATTAGCCTGCCCGCGGCGGTCTCCCATATCCTGGGAAACGTTCACCCGTACTTCTCCCAGCGCTTCACGCCCGAAGATATTGGACCCCATGAGTCCGGAGAGCCGGGCACCCACAGCGACAGCAGCCGTAGTCAGTTCCTGGTCTTCCACCTTCAGTCCGGCATTTCCGGCAGAACCGCTTTCCCGATAGCCGTCCATGCGGGTCGTCACGATGGAAGCGTTAAACAAAGGCTGGAGAATCACGCTCCTGTCTTCATTGAGAGCGATGTCATACGCCAACTCGTACATGGCGCCGAAACCGGCTCCCGTCGTATTGCCGCGGGCCTGGTAAGACCCCGTACCGTAATTCACCGTGCGCGTCAGCGAGGCATCATTCCAGCCACCCGTCAGAATCAGCAGATGGGACCATTTACGGTACTGGTAGCGGGCGAACAGATTGACATAGTAACTGTCCAGGTCTCCGTCCGCCGTATCCGCCGCGCTGGCCGTCAGGCTTCCGTAATTGGCAGTAAACGCAGCTCCCGCAGTGAGGCGGTCGTTGATATCCACGTCCATGCCTACCGTGCCTCCCCAGGTGGTGAGTTCGTAGCCGCTTTCATCCCCCCTGGTGTCCAGCTTGGCATAAGACCCGGTTCCCTGCATCCACATATGGAAGTAGGGCATGTCTTCATGGACATATGCAGGGTTAACGCCCATCTGCGCCACGCGGTTGCGTATCCAGCCCATCTGGTCGCGCAGGGAGTCGCGCTGGGCGATGCCCAGGCTGGTAACCGTGCTGCCGGCGGCGGCGGCCAGTTTGCGGGCGGCGCCGGAATAGTCGCCTGAATTCTGGGAGAGAAGAACAGAGGTATAGAAATCGCGCAAGGCAGAGCCTTCCTCCATGTGATAGCGGGAATTCCAAAGGATGTCCGCTCCAGTAGCGGCATTCCGCGTCAGGGAAGAGTCACGGAAAATGTTTTCCGTGCGCGCCGTACCGGTGAGGATGATGGCCGTCATGCTGTCATTGGTGGTCAGCTCCAGGTTTTCATACATGGAACCAAGAATCATGTCCTGGAGGGTGACATTGTCACCCAGGGACACCAGCGCGCCGTCCGTTGTCTTGAACAATTCCATATTCAGCGTTTCCGAACTCCCGGAAACCAGGGTATCCAGATTGTTCATGACCAGCGTGACTTCCCCCGTCCCGTCTCCCAGCGTAATATTTCCGCTGGAGGTGACAAAGGGATTGCCCAGGCCGTCCACCGTTGTGGAGGAAGTGGTAATGGCCACTGTGCTGTCCCCTGTCACGCTCAAGCCGTCCGAGCCAAGCGTCAGCTGGGTTTTGGGATCGTCTGCGCTGCCGATATTGAGCGTGCCGCCGTTCACGGTAATCCCCTGATAGGAAGCCTGGGCGGGATTGCCGCCCTCCCCTGCCGTTCCGGCCAGGGTCAGCACGCCGCCGTCACTCACATTCAGGTGATAACCTGCATTGCCCGCACCCTTGATAGTCTGGACGCTTCCGTTGCCGGATTTGACGTTGAGCGTTCCGGATGCCCCGTCCAGAGTACCGGTAAAGGTATGGGAATCGGAAGAGCTGATCGTCATTTCCGCACCGCTCAGCTTCAGAGCTCCGCCGCCCTCCAGTCCGGAAACGGTATTCACGGAACCGGTTGCAGCGGACAGGGCGGACCCTTCACGGATATCCAGCAGGACACCGTTCAGGGAAGAGCCGTTGCCCAGTGTCAGGGAGGAGTCTGTTCCCGTACCACCCAAGGTCAGCGTACCGTCCCCGGAGATAGTCACTTCCGTGACATGGCTGCCGGCCTGCTGGCCGGTAAGAACCATCTGGGCTCCGTTACCCAAATTCAGGGTTCCCCCTCCCGCGCCGACAGCCAGCGTCTCCACCGTGGTTACACGGGAGGCGCCGTCATTCCGTCCGCCCAGCGTTATGTCTCCGCCCGCGAGTTCCAGCGTAGTAAGGCTATTGCCTGCACCGTTCAGGATGATATTTCCCTCCGAGGAACTGAGACTGGAGTCATTCCCGGTGAAGTTTCCTTCTACGGTGAGGGTTTCCGCACCTTTCTTGACAAAATCCACATGGTCCCCGCTGATGGTTCCGCCGTAGCTGTTGCCGCCGGCGTCAACATCCTGAACCAGATCCACCACGGCGTGGTTGGAAGCCGCATCATCCGCCGTATTCGTCACGGTCAGCGCACCGTCGCTGCCAACCAGGTTGCTGACTTTCAGACCGTCCCCATTCCGGGAGGCTTCCGGAGCCCCGTTCAGGCTCACATGAAGCGTGGTGCCATTAATGCCGACAGCCTTGTAGGGATCCAGCGCGGCGTAATCGCTGATATTGGGGTTGTCTGAATTGGGGGTGGTGTCCACCAGATAGACAAGATCCGTATTGCCGCTGACCATCAGCGTCCCGTCCGCACCCAGGACTTCCGTCACGGTATAGCCGAGGGAAGCCAGGAGAGGAGAGAATCCGATTTGCTTGAAATTATCCACAGCCAGGGTTCCCGTTGTCAGTACAAGCCCTACGCCGTCAGTGGAATCCCGGTTGGCGGCAAGCAGGTCCAGAACACCCTGGTTGCTGAGGTTGATGGTTGTTGTGGCGGCTGAAAGCGTCAGGCTGTCCGCATCAATAACGCCCTGTCCGGTAGTTCCGCCCGCTGTAAGGCTGCCGGAATCCAGTTTCAGCGTCACCGTCTTGCCCGTCATGTCCAGAGCACCGGAAACGCCTGTAAGCCGGGAGTAATCCTCCATGACGATGGAGCCGACCATGGAGCCGGACAGGCCGCCCAGATTGATGGTATTCAGGGCTCCCTGCGTTCCGGCGGAAGCGGCCACTTCCACGTTTCCAGCGGTTTTGGCTTCCGCGTTTGCCAGGCTTCCCTTCGTAATCAGAATAACGTTGGCCGCATCCAGGGAGGACAGATTGAGAACACCGTTATTGACGGTGACCCGTCCGGACCCCAGGGAGTCGGCCCCCGCCAAGGTGACGGTGCCCGTTCCGGAGAGCGTCGTAGAACCGGTGAACCCGGTGTTGCCGGCCGCCAGCGTTATCTCTCCAGCAGTGTCAATAACCAGGGAACCAGCTCCGGAGAGGGACCCGGCCCAGACACTTCCGTCACCCAGCCGCGCCGTAGCGCCGCCCGCAATGGAGAGTGCGCCCAGGAAGGTGTTCGCTCCGGTGAGTTCCAGCGTTCCGGCGTTTACGGATACCGTGCTGCCGGCCGTACCGCTGATGACGCCTCCGTAGGAGAAATCGCGGGCAAAGGCCAGCGTGGAGTTGTTCTGGATGTCAATGCTGTCCCCCAGCTTGGCCACATCGGCGGAATTCACGGTAACCGTGCCGCGGTGCACCTTGAGCTGACCGTCCAGGTTGACGCCGCCCGCCAGGGTAATATTGCCCGCTCCCTGGGTGGAGAACGCCGTTCCGCTCAAATCGCCGCTGAAGGTGAAATCCTTGGTGGCAAAGACCTGGTTGCCCGTAAAGACAACGTCATTGGCAAACGTTCCTCCGGCTGTTCCGTTCCATTCCGTACGGACGTTGGAATCCGCAAGTTTCAAGATGCCGTCCGCCCCCATCGTTACGTTATTCAATTGGAAATAGCCGGATGTCACGGACAGGATCCCCTGGAATTCCGTGCTCATATTCAGGACATTGGCCCCATAGCTGGTTCCCAGTCCCACGGAAACGGTACCGGAACCGGAGGCATTCAGGTTCAGAGCCGAGTTATCATTAGCCCCGCTGACCGTCAGTACGGAACCGTCCGCCAATGCCACGGCTTTTCCATTGGCCAGAGCCTTGGCGACGGTGGCGGCCACTTCCTCGCCCAGCGTCACGGAACCGCCCGTCCACGTCATGTTGTCTGCGGTAAACGCCGTGGCAAAAGAGCCGGAAGCCAAATTGAGGCGGCCGCCCTGCAGGTTGATCATGCCCATTCCCGGTTGAACGTCCGCCGTAGCCAGAGTGAGCACGCCGTCCGTAACGGTAATGGCTCCGGATCCCAGGGAATTGGCGACCTGGGCTACCAGTTCGCCCTGCTGGACGGAAATATCCCCGTTCCAGCCCGTGTTGTCCAAATTAAGGACAAGCTTCCCTTCGCCGCGCTTGGTCAGCGTTCCCTGGGCGATTTTTCCGGTGCCGTCGGAAACGAAGACATAATCGCTTCCGGCAGCATTGTTGACTGTGATGGAAGCAGGATTCACCGCTCCGGACAGAGTGACGGTTCCCGCCCCGGTACTGTTGAAGATCAGATTCTTCCCGACAGCCGTATCCGTGGAACCTTCAATGCCCCACATGGCGCCCGTGTTCGCATCGCTCCAGGTCACTCCTTCCGCTCCCTGCCAGATCCATACGTCCCCGGCGGAAGTCACTACCAGCTTGAGGGATGTTCCCGTCTGCTCCAGTTCATAAATCAGCGTTTCGTCCCCGGTATATCCGGCCCAGTTAAAGACGGCGCTGGCGGCATCAAGACCGCTGGCGGCGGAAATCAGGGTATATTCCCCGGCATCCGTAATGCCTTCAAGCCCGTTCAGCGTAAGATTGAACGTTCCGGCCCCGAAAGCGCCGCCCACTTCGAGGGCGGAGCTGATATCCAGTGTCAGCGTAGAGTTGACCGCCAGGTTCAGGGCGCCCGCAGTCGTCATCCGCGTATTGGCCGCCATCGTGATATTCCCCAGGGACGTAGCTCCGGAAGCAGTAAGAGCGAGCGTTCCCCCCTGAATATCCGTCAGCCCCGTGTAGCTGACCGTTCCTCCCAGCGTCAGCGTTTCCTCGCCGACCTTGGTCAGAGACAGGACGCCGGATTCGTCATACGAAATGGAAGTGGCTCCGTACCCAAGAGCAACACCACGGTCTGTGAGCGTGCCGTTGTACGTGCCGGCTCCCACCGTCAGCGTGCGCGCACCGCCTACGGCTCCCACCTGGGAATTTTCCGTTCCATCCAGAGAGGCAATTTCAACATCCCCCAGCACGCGCATGAAAGCGAATCCGGTCGTGTCCGTTCCGGATGTCAGGGTGACGCCACCCTGAGAGATGGAAGTGCGCAGATCCAGCCCGGCGCTATAGCCGTTGGAAGCATTCATGGTGATCATTCCGGTAAATCCGGAAGCGTCTCCGCTGATGATGAGCTTTCCGTTGGAATTGTACCTGCCGTCGCCCGCTCCGCGGCTGTAAGTCAGAGAACCGGCTCCGGTGAGCGTTCCGGTGAAGCCCATTTCCTTGGCCCAGTTGTCCCTGCCCACCAGGGAGACCGCCCCGTTGACGGTAACGGTTCCGGTGAAGCTATGCTGATAGTCCGCGGCGCTTGCCTGGGAGGCGTCCACCCATTTCAGGGAAACGGCGTCGGACGCGTTTGTTCCCAAAATCAAATCGGAGTTGATGGTATGGTGGGAGGTTCCCGAACTGTTGCCGGCAATAATCAACGACGTGCCGTTTTCCAGGGTGACGGAAGAACCCGCGCTTCCCCAGCGGATGGATGAGGTTCCGTTCCCTATCTGGAGGTTGCCCTCCTGCACCACGATGTGGCCGGAGTTGCTCCCCGTCAGTTTCAGCAAGCCCGTGCCGGTTTTCCGGACAGTTCCTTCCCCAGTAATGGCATTGCCGAAAACGATGTCGGACGGAGTCGCCAGAGTGATGAAAGAGTTGGCATCCGGAGAAAGGGAGAATACCGGGTTAGTGACGGTTCCCAAATCCACCGTCACCGTCGCTCCATTGGCCGCACCCAAAAAGGAACCGGTATTCCAGGTTACCCCCGTGCCGGGAAGGGCCGTATCATAACCAAAAGCCAGAACACCCTGCGACACAGCCACAGTAGTACCCGTGCCAAGTATGGAAGAGGTGCCGAGGACCAACGTTCCCGTGCCTTCCTTGGTGACGGCCGTATTGGTAATTTCTCCCGTCCCCGTCAGTTCATAACGGGTGGTGGAGTTGCGGACAAGCATGGAACTTGGAGAAACCTCAGTATCCAACTGTACGACAGAGTTAGTGACTCCGGCCTGGTCCGCAAAGGAAACCGCCATACCATCCGCATATGTGGCGGGCGCACCGCCGTCCGTCCAGACATTTTCCGCGCTCCAGACGCCGTTTTCACCCCCCTCCCACAAAAGGAGGGTTCCCGCCGTATAGACAAGGTCTTTGCCGTTGTCGGAAATGGTGATGGACCCGGCCACGCCGTCAGCAAAGGAAGCCTTAATGGAAGATATATTGGACAGGCCCGTAGTTGAAAGGACGGACATGCCGTCTGTCAGGGTGCCGAATTCGGAAAGATCCAGATTCAGCTCTCCTTCAGCGGAAAGAGAGAACGAGCCGTCCAGATTGATTCCCGTTCCTGCCCCTCCCGCCAGCGCCAGCACGCTGGAACCGGTCATGTTCAGATTCCCCGTAAAGAAAGAATCCTGGAACATGGTCACGATGTCGAAACCGGTCACAGCCGTATTGGAGAAGGAAATGGCGTGATCCGCCGTATTGCCGTAACCTCCCAGCAGCAAGGAAGAGGTGCCGCCTATCGTGCCTCCCGACGCATTCAGCGAGCTGCCCGTCCGGAATACTGCTTTCTTAACGGTAAGGGTAGCGTCCCCGTTTACGGAAGACCCTGTTCCTCCGCCGCCCGCGTAAAGAGCACCCGTGTACGCACCGCCATCCAGCGTCAGGCTGGAATTGCCGCTGACGGCGGATGTTCCTGATGAGCTGAACCCGCCGCCGTAAATAGCCCCGGTAAAGACGGCGTCACTGGCAGCGGTAATGCTGACGCTGGAATCGCCTCCTATCGTATACGCCCCGGAACCTCCCGAATAGGAACCGCCCACGATGCTTTTGACAAAACTGCCGGAGGCCGTTCCCAAATCAATCGTCACATTGGTGCTTCCGGTAATGGCGGCACGGGACGAGGAATTGGCTTCATAAGTGCTGCCGCCAATGATGAAGCCCCGGACAACGGAGTTGAGCGAAATGGTTTCGTCCGTGACGCTTTGCATGCTGCGCACGACGACGTACGTGCTGCCGTCAAGGTTGTTTACGGAATTATGGGCTGCCGTGCCGCCGCCTATCAAACTGCCCTTGATGACGGCATTCCCGTCCACGGATACGTAAACGTTTCCCGTGATGCCTGCCGCCTGGCCGTCTTTGTAGTTGCCTCCCACAACCCAATTGACGGCAGTGTCCCCCTGAATCTGGGTATGGACGTCTCCCGTAACGTTCCACTTGCCGGAGCCGCTCCAGTTATTGGCATAGCTGCCGCCGATAATCAGATTGTAATTGCCCCCCAGCACATCCGTCCAGATGCCGGTGGTGATTTCCGTAGCCGTGGCACTGGTGGCAGTATTGTAGTAGCCGCCGGCCAGGGTCACTCCTGTCAGGTCTCCCGTTCCGGTGACGGCATTCACGGAACCGAACCCCTCCTGCATGGAAGAAGCCCGGATGCCGTACAGGGACAAAGACTGCTGGTTTACCAGCGTACCTGTTGCGGAAGAGGGAGCTTCTTCCAGCCCCCAGGCAGGGTCCCAGACGGTCTCATGGGCGCCGGAAGCCGTAAACGTGATGACTGTTTTTCCGTCCACGGTGCTGATTGTGTACAGGGACTCGTCAACATCCGCCAGAGTAAAGCCGTTCCCCAAATCAACGCCCAGGTTATAGGAGGTGTTCACCAGGGCTTCAGAACCGAACAAGTCCTGGAATTCCTGAAAACCGGAGAAATCAATGAGGCCGGAAGTCAGCGTCACGTTCTGCAGCACGCTGCCGACATTGTCCATGGAAGTATAATACAAACGGCCTCCATCCACCGTCACATTGCCCGTGATCGTCCCGGAACCGTTGGCGAGGATGCCCATCGTTTCCCCTACCGTGAAGGCGTTCTGGAAATTCATGGTGCCCGCAGAGGCGGAGATGGTGCCGTTTCCCGACAGTCCCGTCACGGTCATGGTTCCGGCGCCCGCATCCAGTCGGCCTCCGGCAAGCGCGGCGTTAATGGAACCGGCCCTGGAGAGGACGGCGCCGGAATTGACGGTATAGGTTCCCGTAAGCGCCACGTTCTCGGAAAGATGCACCCAGCCCGACTGGGCGACGAAGTTGCCTGCCCCGGTGATGGAATTGCCAATGACATCCGCCACATCCCCCGCAGTGCCGTAATAGGTCAGGTACTGGGAGTTGGCCGAAGTAGTAACGGCGGCAGTCCCAAGGGAGCCGGAAGCACCGATGCCCAGAGAGGCAAAGCTGCGCGTAATGGCAATCGTCCCCCCAATTTCATTGGCGGTGTTGAGCAGGTTGTAATAGGTATATTCATTCGCGCCGCCGCTGATGGAAAAACCGCTTGCCGCCGTGAGAACACCGGAAAATTTTACGTTCTTGCCCCAGCTGGATGTCAGGTTGACGCCGCTGCCGAGAGTCACCGCTCCGGAAAAATTAAAACCGCCGCTATTGATGGAAGCGGCATTGTAGGAGGCAGCACCCGTCACGGGAGGTCCGTCCTGAATATTCAGTGTGGTACCGTCACCCATGACCAGTTTTTGGGACCAGGTGACATTTCCGGAGAACAGGGAAAGAGTGCCTCTGCTGATTTTCAGGGTTGCGTTCGGAGATGCCGCGGGAGAGAGCGCCGTATTCTTGTCGGAATTGCCCAGGGTGAAGGTGCCTCCCCCCGTATAGTCCACCGTTACGGTGCCGCCGAAACTGCCGCCGTAAGAGGAAGAATCCCCCGTAATGGTCAGCGTGGTTCCCTCCCCGGTAATCAAAGCCGCGGCATTGTTGTGCTCCAGCTTGCTGATGGAAGTGTTCACGCCAGCTTTCAGGACGGAAGCGCCCGTCGTATAACCGTAACCGCCCAGTTTGATCGTGGCGTATTGGGCGGCCTGCGCGTGGTTGAGGTTCAGGATGTTGTTCTGAGATCCCCCCGTCGTGTTGGAATAAAGGGAAATGATTCCGTTGAAAGTGCCTGCCCCGTTCAATGTCAGGGTGGAAAGGCTGGCGCCCCCGCTGGCCACGCGGTTTACCGTCAGGATGGCTTCCGGAGCCGTCCCGTTCAAATTGGTGATGGCGGCCGTACCGGCTCCGGCAAAATTCAAGGTAGTAGAAGCCGTAACAGTACCGACATCATAGGAGGCCGAGCCTCCCGCCGCCACATTCACCTGGGTTCCGTCAAAGGCGACATCCGCCGCATAGGACTGTGATGCTGTCACCAAAAGACCAGAAACTCCTGCCAGCGTGGCGGTGCCAAGCGTTACTCCGGAAAAGGAGGTCATCAGGGCAGCCAATAAATTCAAAGGGAGGTGTAATTTCATGAAACGTTTGATAATTAGGTATTTAATGAACAAATAAGGACCTTTCCCACAACACGGCAAGGGAAATATGATTGTGAATATAAATAAGGAATTCGCAATCCGCTGTCAAAGGAAAAGAATCAGTTACAACGGTTTTCCGGAATACCCGGAACGTTTTCTCCGTCAAAAAAATCCGGGATTCCCGCCAGCAGATTATGTTAAAGATATGTAACATATTCATTATCAATATAATAATTCTGTTAAAAATTGAATAATATGTGAATAAAAGTGAAGCGGATTGCGAATCCGTATTTTATCCGTTCATTACCAGATAAAATAAAAATGGCCTGCACAATAAGTTGTGCAGGCCCATCCTTAAAAACCAGAGAGAAACATCCAGTTCAACCTCTGGTCCATTTTTCCAAAAATTCCCCGGCGTCCTTCCCTTCTCCAATGTGCCTGAGCAGAGCGCTCCCAAGCACGGCGGCATCCGGCAGGGCATCTTCAGGCAGCGTTTCCAGCTGGTCCGGCGTCTGAAGCCCGAAGCCCAGCGCCAGCGGCACATCAAAAACGGACCGGGCACGGCGCATGGTTTCCGTAACGCTCCGCTCCAGGTTGGCTTTCCCACCGGTGGTTCCCAGCACGGAGACCACATAAACGAAGCCGGAAGTATAAGGCTTGTATTCCCGCATGCGTTCCACGGAAGTATTGGGAGCCACCAGAGTGACAAGCGTCAGGCCATGGGGGCTGAAAGCCTCCCGGAACATTCCGGATTCCTCCAGCGGCATATCCGGTACAATGAAACCGCTGACGCTCGCCTCCTCCGCATCCAGGGCAAGCTGTTTCAGGCCATACCGGTAAAAGGGATTTACGTATCCCATCAGCACCAGTTCGGCTGAAAAACCGCCCTTGCGGGCTTTCAGGCCGTCCAGAATCCACTTCAGGCTGACGCCGCGGGCCAGGGCATCCCGGGATGCCTGTTCAATAACCGGGCCGTCCGCTACGGGATCCGAGAAGGGAACTCCTATCTCAATAATATCCGCCCCGGCTTCGTCAATACGGGACAAGTGCGTCCAGAAGGATTCCTTGTCCGGGAATCCGGCGGTAATGAAAGGGATAACGGCACGCCTGCCGAGGGCATGGGCCCTCTCCACGGCTTTCTGCAACGGTGATTTCTGCATATTATTCATGGAAGAATGCGGCTTAAAGATTCAAATATTTTTTAACGATTCCCAGGTCCTTGTCTCCGCGGCCGGAGAGATTGACCAGGACGTCCCCCCCCTGCGGCAGTTCCTCCGCATGGTCCAGCACCCAGGCCACGGCATGGGAGGATTCCAGCGCAGGAATGATTCCTTCCTCTCTGGTGAGCGTCTGGAAAGCGTTTAAAGCAGAGGCGTCGCAAATCACACCGTAATGGACACGGCCCGTTTCCGCCAGATAGGCATGTTCCGGGCCTACCCCGGGATAGTCCAGCCCGGCGGAAATGGAATGGGACGGCTGTATTTGCCCGTTCTCATCCTGTAACAGCATGGTCACATGACCGTGCAGCACGCCGGGGCTGCCCAGATTGATGGGGGCGGAGTTATAACAGCCGGGCTCACCGGTGCCTCCCGCCTCAACCCCTACCAGACGGACGCCTTCATCCTCCACAAAGGGGTGAAGCATGCCGATGGCATTGGAGCCGCCGCCCACGCATGCCACCACCACATCCGGCAGCCTGCCTGCACGCTCCAGCATCTGGGCGCGGGCCTCCCGCCCAATGACGGATTGAAGCTGCCTGACCAATGTGGGGAACGGATGGGGGCCCGCCGCCGTACCGAAACAATACAGGGTATCCGCCTGATGGGAAATCCAGTAGCGGAGAGCCTCGTTAATGGCATCCTTCAACGTGCGGGAACCGCTCTCAATCGGAAAAACCGTCGCTCCCAGCAATTTCATGCGCATAACGTTCATGGACTGGCGTTCTACATCCTCTGCGCCCATAAAGATGGTGCAGTCCATTTTAAGCCGGGCGGCCGCCGTAGCCGTAGACACGCCGTGCTGGCCCGC
>OGYL01001402.1_pt1 | contig 18701 bp, 12 predicted proteins | sample 1576541 | NCBI WGS metagenome assembly OGYL01 (sample SAMEA3541551, study PRJEB24748) | human gut metagenome | biome: human gut; feature: human-associated habitat; material: faeces | place: China | collected 2012 | reverse complement strand
AGAATATCTGGCCGTGCTCTTTCTTCGAGGGGATGTTGTTGCGATAGACATGCGAACGGATGGCTACACGTGTCATTCCATATTTTTCCTCAATCTCTTCCGGTGTGTACCATTCGATCAAGGCGTCATCCGTCTTGTACTTGGCAAATGCCGCATCGATATGCTTTTTGCTGTAATAGTTGAATTGGCGGACTTTGACTTTGGGAATCTTATGCTGCCGAGTATAAGTCCATACCCATTTAGCATTGACTTTATACTTTTCCGCTATTTCTTCAGCGGTATAGTATTCACTCATGTCAAAATCGTCTTTAGGAACTATTCGCTCATAAGGTTTTGTCTTTAGCATTAGCTCAATATCCGCACGACGGATAAGAGATTTCTTTCCACTGATACGGGATGCTCTTAGTTTTGATTCCTTTACCAATTTATAAACATATTGGCGGGTCACCCCCATGAGCCTGGCAGCTTGTGCAAATGAGAAGAAATCTTGTCCTTCTGCAGCCTGTTTAGGTTGCAGCAATTCCTGCATTTTTCTCATCTGGCGTTTACGTTCCCGGATACGTTCTTTGTAACCGAGATTAGAGCACTGATGACTGCAATAGCAAGTCGTTGTTTTCTTTGCGATAAATGGTTTTCCACACCATTGGCAAATCTTTCTTACTTCCATATTTTCCTAATATATTTTGAGTTCAAATCTCTTTATTTCTCCTCTTTTGTGTCAACACACGTAAACCATTGTCAACACACGTCAACTACTGCGTCATCGTGACATCGGGGCAAATCCCGAAAATGTTCCGCGGTAGAAATACGGTAGAAAAATATGGCGGACAACTATCTCCGACTACACATAGCCGGATTTTTGGCAAATAAAAAAGCCACTGAAAATCAGCGGCTTCATTATAGTTGGTTCTAATTCGTTACAGTTAATTGCGATATATCATTTCCCGACGCAGAATGTATAATCTGCAAATATAAGTGGCTGATAATCAGTGCTCATGCCTCCAATTAAGGGGGACAGATATTATGCCGAGGGACGGAGGAGGGACGGAAAATATACAAAAATCTGCAAATGAAGCTGCCGTCAAAAATAAAATATACAAACATCTGCAAAGACGTTTTTCCAGTTCTTTGTATATTCACATTCGTTAACACGGATTTTTGCACATTTTTGTATTCTCTGTGAAGAGAGTGAAGTGCGACTTCCAATTTCTGTCTCTTTAGGTACATTTATCTTTGCAGTTCTTTGTATATCTTTGTAATCTGGCGAAAATTCGGAGTTATTTTTTAACTCAAAATCGTGTTGTTAAAAGGTGTTGGTTCTCATTTGTCACCCTATTACGTGTCATTCCTTTTCTTCTAATCTTTGATCTTGACCATTCGGCATGACATTAATAGTAGGCGGAAGAAATAAGGTTTAGTTTGGGTTATAGATATTTAATATGGGGATAAACTAAACCAAGCCCAGAAATTGATTCGGACTATCGCCCTTTTTTATTTTGATGGCAATTGTATCTTTATTTGTAGTTTTTGCACGTTTTTTACTTCTAGATTCGCTAAAAATGTGAATTTGAGGATAAATTTCTATAAAATTTATCATTGTTTGAAGAAAATATTTGGCTCGGTAAAATAAAAAGAATATGTTTGCAATAAATTTATGCTGGTATTCATAAAATAAACGAAGATGGCTACAAAAATACAGCAAATATTAGAGGCGGCGCCCAATGAATCGGTCTTGTTCGGTTCGTGGCTTTCAAGTCAGGGATTGGATGCTCGTGGTCAGTATGCTTATATGAAAAGTGGATGGCTTGACCGTATATCGAAAGGAGTTTATAAGATACATGGGACAGAACCAAGCCTATTTGCTGCTATATCGTCATACAACACGCAACTTAGTAAGAGTTGTATTGTAGGTGCATATACGGCATTGGAACTTCGAGGATACTCCCATTACCTGTCAATGGGGAAGCCTAAGGCTTATTTGTTTACAGACAAAAGCAATAAGTTACCTTTGTGGTTACTAAAAGAGGAGTGGGATATGATGATAAAGTACATGACTACCTCTTTCTTGGGTGATGAACTATTGGGTGTAGAAACTATGACTATCAATCAGCATGATTTGCTAGTGTCATCTCCAGAGCGTGCCATATTGGAGTGTCTGAACTTGCCAGATGCCTCTTCTTCTTTGCTCGATATCTATTATATCATGGAGGGCTTGACAACTCTTCGGCCAAAGATAGTTCAGGCATTGTTGGATGTATGTACGTCTCAGAAAGTGAAACGACTGTTCCTCTATATGGCAGAAAAGGCTGGCCACTCCTGGTTTAAAGCGTTGAAGCTGGAGAGTATAAATCTTGGTACATCCAGGTTTATGATCACGTCAACAGGGAAGTACATCAATAAGTATAATATGACAATCTCAAAAGAACTTGCAGAATATGAATGATATAAGATCAAGTGTTTATGCGCAGAAGGTTGAGTTGCTACTCCGTCTCATTCCGATTGTGATGGAAGAGGAGGTTTTTGCCATACATGGTGGCACAGCCATCAATTTGTTCTTGAAGGACTTGCCACGTTATTCTGTAGATATTGATTTGACCTATATCCCATTGGCTGACCGTCAGACAAGTTTGGATGACATCAATATGCATCTGAATGTCATCGCGGAAAGGGCAAAGAAAGCTTTCAAAGGAATGCATATCGTTCCAAACTTCAGTACCAGCAAACTGTTGTGCGAATATCGAGGTAGGCAGGTGAAGATAGAGGTTAACCAGACCAAGAGAGGTATTATAGGTGGTGATGTTCAAACTATACCATTGAGTGATAAAGCACAGGAAGAGTTTTCTCTCTTTTGTGAGGCAAATGTTGTGCCCCTAACTCAATTATATGGGGCAAGATTGCAGCAGCACTTTCACGCCAACATCCTCGTGACTTGTTCGATGTAAAGTATATGGATATCCCATTGAGCGAATGCCGCGAAGGACTCATTTTCTGCTTGCTTGGTAGCGACAGACCAATCTATGAGTCTTTTGCTCCACGCCTGATTGACCAGCGCGAGGCAATGGATAACCAGTTTGCAGGTATGACGGATATTCCTTTCACATACGAGGAGTTTGAAGAAACCCGTACAAAACTCATTTCTGAAGTCATGTCGTTGATGACAGAAGCGGATAAGAAGTTCCTGATTAGTTTCGAATCTGGACAACCAGAATGGGATGGCTATGAATTTGAGTACTTCAAGGATTATCCATCTGTGCAATGGAAATTGCTCAATCTGAAAAAACTGGCCAAGCAGAATCCGCAGAAACTACAAGAGGAGGCAGAAAAACTATGGAATGTATTCTGTGTTTCTTATGACTAAAATGGATTGAAAATTGTAGTCGTAACAACTAAACAATAAAATGTATGATATATTTTGATGAGGCTGGATATACAGGTTCTGATTTGACTAATAGTGAACAACCGTATTTTGCATTGGCATCTATTAGAATGACAGATGATGAGGTTATTCGTATGAAAAAAGATATTGGTTATTACGAATGGGGGAAGGAGCTACATTTTATAAAGATGTATAAAAATTTTCAGGGTAGAGCAATGCTGGATAAAATATTTAATCATCCTCTGATGGACGATAATCATGTACTTCCATCTTTTGCGCACAAACGATATTGTGTCTATGCTCACATTGTTAATATACTGGTCGAGACTATGTATTATAACCAGGGGGTAAACTTATATGAAGGAGCAAAGAATCTGATTTTAGCTAATGGTCTGTATTGTTTTGCTACTTTGCATCCTAACAAGGACTTGGTGACTGAATTTGAGAATTGTTTTGTTACTATGGTTAGGAAACCATCTGTTGAATCTATTGCAAATTTCTATAGGACTACAGACAAGTTAAGGTATAATGCTGATACAAAAGATGGTTTCTTCGATATGCTGTCAGAGATTCCTCCTACAATACAATATATCAAAGAGGCCTTAACCAACAAGAAATTCTATATTGATCTGACAATACCATTGTTTTCCGTTTCAATTCAAGAATGGCATAAAAGAACTGGAGAGAAAGAAGATGTTCTTTTTGATTCTTCTGAACCATTCTATGCTAACAAAGATTTTATGGAACATCTTAGAGATATGGATGTACCAGAGACAGTTGTGGGATATGGCAAGGGTAAGCACGTCTATCCTCTGCCTGTTGGCAATATGGAAATCGCTAAGTCACACGAGGAGTTTGGAATACAGCTAGCTGATGTGTTTGCAAGTGCATTGTGCTTTGCTCTTACACCGCGAGAAGATAAGTTCGTGAAGTATCAAGATAAGATAAAGTCGCTGCCAATATTCCAAAATATTAATCTAAATATAGCACCTTCTACTAATGATTTTATTGAAGAAAGGATAAAGGAAACAGCCGAGATCGATCCTTTGGATTTTCTTTGTGAACATAGTGATGAGATAAACCCCGAACAAAATTAATTTTTTATGGATTATACAGAATTAAGTAATAGCATCAGAATGATGATGAAAGCGCAAGGCGTAGATGAAAAGTATATTGATAAAGAGGAAACATTATACTATGATGAATCAGGTAACATTAAACACCTGATTGTAAAAGAGGGTAAACTAAATGCAGATTCAGATACAGTATTTGTGTTGGGTGGTGTTCAGGCGGAAGATACTATTTCTTTGGAAGAGTTAAAAACTGTATTAGGAAAAAGTTTAGAAAAAGAAATGAAATCAACAAAGGACTTGAAAGGGTCTTTTATTGAAATATTGCGCAAGGATAATTTTAGAAAAATACTCCAACTGATTCAAGACAAAGGATGGCATATCCATTTTAGTATCGTGCAGATACTATATTATGGATTTGTAGATATTGTCGATTCAATAGATGGACTAGATGTTGATCTTTTATTTGCATTCAAGGCAGAGCTATACAAGGTCTTGAAAAAGGATCCAAATACAACTGTTTCAATATTCAAGAAATATAAATATCCAAATGTTGCGACAAAAGACATCAATAATTTCTTGTCAGAGATTCTAACCCTTATTGAGAGTGTTATTACTGAAGATGCGAAAAGATCCATTATTAATCCTTTCCTTCTTGTACTCAAGAGTTGTATTGAGAAAGCTAAAGAACAAAAAGAATTGACTTTTATTCAGAATGAAACTACTCACGAATGGGTTGGAGAATTTGAGCAATTTTATAAGCAACAGATTCTCAACTTTCCGAAGAAAACCTTGGTGTTCGATGAAGAAAAACAAGTTATGAACCAAATTGCAGAAGAAAATATTATTATCAATGGTAAAACTCTTAATAACTATCGTTTTAAGGAGTCTGAATCGGATGCAATGATACAAGTCTGTGATTACGTGGTTTCTATTTTACGTAAATATATAATATTCCTTGACAGATTAGAGTCGGAGGTTGATGCTGATATCCAAAATTTTGATGAAAATCAAATGAACAACTACAAGTTTTTAAATAGAATACTAGCAGCCTCTCTTGATTATAATCCGTTGTTTGTACATTTTGTTGCTAGTCAGCATACTGTTGCCAAGTATCATATGTACATAAAAAAGTATGGTAAAATAGAGTAAAATAGTGACTTTACAGTATATTGCTTTTTTTGTTCTACTTTATGTGGATTGTTGTTTTTTAAAAAATGATACTTCGTTATAACGCATGGGTAATAATAATCTTTTCAAACTTATGACTCTAGATGCCACCATGAAAACATCTGACATTGAAGAGCGTTTTGAACAAATAGCAAAGATGCTGTTTGAGAGTTTTGCTATTCAAAAGGGTGAGAAGAAGTGTCTCTTTAAAGAGATTGAGTTTTACTTCTATAACAAGAATCATCGCGATATCATCACTCATCCACGAGTGTCAAAATCATTATGCTGGTATGTAAATGACTTTGGAGGCATAGACCTTAACTTTGCTAGTAGTATTAAACGTGAAAACAGAGTAAATAGCAAGGGAAAGAATGTTGAAAAGTATGTTCTCGATGATAGTGCATATTTTGGTGGCATCCTCATTCGTCAACTAATAAGTGAAGAAGGTTGTGAAGTTCTAAATGGACCATGGGCTTGTGCTGAATTGTTTAGGTGCTATGATGCTACTGGTGTCGACAATGAATTTCCTGTTCTTTTGGAGCATGATAATGGTATGGTGGGCTATATTCGTGAACCTCGTATCAATCTACTTACATCCAAACAAACAGTAGAGGGCAAGGTGAATTATATCCTAAGTGAATATCATGAAAACCCTAAAAGTGATGGTTCGTATGGAAATTTCTCGTCATTTATTAACAAGCGATATAGATTTGTACGTTGTGAGACATTTATTCATGATGAGGTTACCAATGTGGTATATTTCTCGCCTTGGTTAAAAGACAATAAAGAAGGACATCCAGAGTTTTATAAGCGTCTGAAGGATGTGCTTAATGAAATGGAAATTGAGTCCGAAGAACTGAAATCAACAAATGATTATTGGACTCGCGATTATATGCCGATTCAATTGGGCGAAAATGACTTCTTGAAGTATCGCTGTTATCCTGATTATCTTGTGAAGAGCAAGAATAAAAAAGATATTGAGACAATTACTGATGCTACCAAAGTGTTACGAGGTATGGGGATTAGCTGTCGTTCGACTGACCTCATCATTGATGGTGGGAATATGGTGCCATGCGGTCCATATATTGTGATGACTGATAAGGTATTTATGGAAAATGGACGTGAGAAAGGAGATACAGATTTCAAGGTTTTGCTGGAATCTGAAATTGGGCATCCTGTTATCATTATTCCTTGGACTCCGCATGAAGATGATGTATATGGTCATTCGGATGGATTTATCAAATGGTGTGGCGATAATCGAATACTGATGGGGAATCATGGTGATTGTTATCCAGAAGAAGCTGCATCCATCCGTCGGATTCTTGAAAGTTATGGTTTTGAAGTTACAGAAATTCGTTTCAAGGGCAAAGTTGATACACCTTGTTGTGATCTCAACTGGGCTTATATCAACTTCCTGCAAGTTGGCAAAAACATCATAATGCCTAAATTCAACATTGAAGAAGATGCAATAGCTCAACAATACATTCAAGAAGTATTCCCCGATTGCAATATCCGTCAAATAGAAATGGCAGAAATTGCAAAAGAAGGTGGCGCTTTACATTGTTTAAGTTGGAATGTATATCTTCCAAAATCACATGTGAAAACGTAAATCACCACCTATGAGATATTTTGTCCCTCGGCAATTTTCGGTTATCTCGGGGGACAGATGGGGGACAAAATGGGTGATAATCTGCAAAAATCGAGGTTAAAAATCAAAAATCTGTAAAAATGGGCGCAATTCTTAATGATTGAAATTAAGCGATTTACGATCCATATTTGCAGATAGTATGCTTTTCTTTGCAAAAAATCACTTTCCCACGCAGAATCTACTTACCGATACAGCATACCGAACAATCTGAATGTGAAAGAGTTGCGTTTTAAACGGTAGAAAAGCCTTTTCTCGCTTGTTTTTCAGGCCAAAAACCGTCCGTTTTGCCGCACTTTTCACTTGAATCAGAACCAATGGGAAAACTCCATTTTCCCGTCCGAAGTCCACCTGTTTTCTATCCGTTGCGAAGGTACGAAAATAAGTAGAATTTTCACCAACTGATGTCAACTAAAAACAAGATGCAGTCACGAAGATTTTGCAGCCAAAAGAAAAAACAGGCTGTATCATTGGTAGACTTCGGCAAATCGGCTGGTCTGTTTGGCGGAGCCATCTCTTTTCTTCCCTTAGTTCTGACTTTACTTTAATTGGCGTATATATGAATACGGGGATAAAGTAAAGGTGCTGATTTCATGGAAAAGTGTAGATTTTAAGCCTCAATTTTGATGGAAAAGTGTAGAACCGCTTAAATACCATATCTTCTATTCTTGCGATTTTCCACCTATAATACATCATTAAATAGATAAAAAGTAGTATATTTGCATATTATATGATATATTGAATATGGCGAAGAATACAATGGGCACCAAGTTGCCAAGAAAACTGGAGCAGAAGATGCAGATAGTGGGTGAGCAGATCAAACTGGCTAGGCTGCGCAGGAATCTCAGCATAGCTCAAGTTGCCGAACGCGCAACCTGCTCATCGCTTACGGTTGGTCGGATTGAAAAGGGAGCACCTACAGTGGCTATCGGCATTTATCTCAGAGTTCTCTATGCGCTTCAACTGGATGATGATATACTTCTGCTTGCCAAAGAAGACGCGATGGGAAAGGCTTTACAGGATTTGAGTTTGAAAAAGCGAGAGAGAGCATCTAAAAAAGAATAAGCCATGAAACGACTATATGTCTTTGCTGACTTTGATTGGCTTAAAGAACCAAGGCTGATCGGAGAACTGAGCTATGAATCACTTCGTGGCTCAGACAGTTATGGATTTTGCTATAGTGATGACTGGCTAAGGGACTATGGCAACTTGTTTCTGAGTGATGACTTGAACAACTATCCAGGGCAGCAATATACAGCTCCAGGCAAGGATATTTTCGGATGTTTTTCTGATGCCCTTCCAGACAGATGGGGACGCACATTGATAAATCGCAGGGAACAGATTCTGGCGAAAGAGGAGAAGCGTCCTGTTCGCCGTCTTTCATCCTTTGACTATCTTGTCGGAATCGAAGACTACTCCCGCATGGGTGGGCTCCGTTTTAAGGACTCCTTGGACGGAGAATATATCAATGCAAGTGAAGTTCTAAGGATACCACCGCTAACCGATATCCGTGAACTGATTGCTGCCAGTTCTGAGATCGAAAAAAGTGAAGAGGAGAACCACCTGCCTGAAAGACGTTGGATCGAGCAGCTTGTACAACCGGGTTCATCCCTTGGCGGGGCGCGTCCAAAGGCAAGCGTAATTGACGAGAACAAGATCCTGCATATAGCAAAGTTTCCGTCCCGCAAAGATGATTATGATACTGGGCTTTGGGAACATTTCTCACACCTATTGGCAAAGAAGGCCGGCATACACGCAGCAGAGACAAGAGTAATCTTCACAAACGACAAATACCATACATTGCTTTCCCGACGATTTGACAGGAAGGAAGACGGTAAGCGCATACACTTTGCTTCAGCTATGACTCTTTTGGGCTTAAATGATGGTGACAATGCCAATACCGGTCATGGCTATCTGGATATTGTCGATTTCATACTTCAGAACTGTACCAACGTGGAGGATAATCTGCAAGAACTGTATCGCAGAGTCGCATTCAATATCTGCATCGGTAATACGGATGATCATTTTCGTAATCATGGTTTTCTTTTGACTGCGAAAGGCTGGACACTTTCTCCAGCATACGATATGAATCCAACGCTGAATGAGTATCAGAGTCTGTTGATCAATAGCTCTACCAATAAATCTGATTTGAATGAATTGTTAAATTCGTGTGAGGAATATATGCTACAGAAGCATATTGCTCAGCAAATCATTAGTGAAGTACTGAATACGGTTAAATATTGGCAGTCACTGGCAAACCGATTAGGGATAATAAAAACTGAACAAAACATGTTCTATACAATTTTTGAACGACAAATAGAATTATATAATCCTAAGTATTAATATAGAAATAAATTTGACATAAGATAAAATAAATAATCAACTATTAAAAGCTATATTATATGTCTCTTGTACCAAAACCGTTTCATGAATTGCTAAAAATGCATTTCATTATACCGCCATATCAACGTGGATATCGTTGGGAATCACGTCAGGTAGAGGAACTTCTTGATGACTTGCTGGATTTTGTAAAATCTCTGAAGTCAAAAAGAAACCGTAATAATGAAGGCCGTGAACCGTACTATTGTCTTCAGCCCATTGCAGTGGTAAGTCATCCGAAAAATGTAGATACTTATTTTGTCGTCGACGGTCAGCAACGTCTTACAACAATATATATCCTTCTGCATTATCTGTCGAAGAACAGTGATTATGAATACCCCGTATATGAGTTCTCTCTCCCCAGCAGGGATATCCAGAATGAATATCTGGCCAAACTTGAATTTATGGAGGATGATAAGAAGTATATTGACAACATAGACAATTTCTATGTGAAGAAAGCGTATTCTACAATTGTAGCGTGGTTCTCAAGAGACGGGCATGACAGGTATAAGGGAAAAATCCGAGATATTTTTGCTATGATTCCGGATGAGGACGAGGAACAAAACGATGTCCGCGTAATTTGGTACGAAATCAGCAGCAAGGAAGCTCATAGGGCTTTCCGTGAACTGAACTATGGCAAAATACCGCTTACTTCGACGGAACTTGTCAAGGCTTTGCTGCTGCAGGAAAGGAATACAAATTCTTCCGGGCATTACAGCCGAGGGGCATCATATCGCAGAGCACTTGAGTGGGACGCAATGGAGCATGCTTTACAGAATCCTTATTTATGGTCGATGTTGGCAGAAGCAAATGATGGTACATTGTCTCACATGGAACTTGTTCTAGATTTTGTGACAGACGGACTGAACAATGAAATGACTGACGAGAATGGTAACAGGCCCGTGGAACGCAAAGAGTCCAAGAATTCCAGGGATGACTTCAATTATCAGGTAATCAATGAATATCTGAGGAGGAATGACAATAGCAACGATACGGTAGAGGACGTATGGAAAAGAATACAGATAATTTTCAATCTTATATCGAACTGGTACTCTAACAGGCATTGGTATCATCTGATAGGGCTTTGCCGTATACTGCAAGTCGGAAAGCAACGAAAACGTAGGGATTTCGTCGAGTATATCTATAAGATGTCTGTTGATGAAAACGGAACTCCTATTGATAGACCGCAGTTTACCGGCAGACTTGAAAAGGAAGTGGGCAGACTGGTCAGACTTGGTAAGGGCACTACTCTTGAAAGCCTCCGTTATGATGAAAACAACGATGCTATAATAAGAGTATTAAAACTGCTCAATGTACAGGAAGCAATCAATGACAATACAGAGGAAAAGAGGTTTGCTTTTCATCTGTTTGAGATATTCAATGTGACATCGCTTGAACATATCCATCCGCAGAACATTACATCCGACATCGGTTTCGAGGATTTCAGAATGTGGTTTGAAAGGAGAAGTGAGGATTTCAACAAACTTGATGATGCTGAATTACGTGCCCTGCTCCAGAATGATGTATCTGATAGTCCGGATTCTGATTCCATAGATAGGAGAATAACTGAGAAGAAACAGGAACTTGAGAAGGCTATCAGTGTTTTGAAGTCTCTTACATCTGACAAAAAAATCTTTTCCGATGATTACAACCACAATGAACTGAGCCGAAATGCCATAATCTTGGACCGATTTTTCGGAGATCTGGCCGGGATAAAACAGGAAGAGATGCATAGTATCAGGAATCTGGCCCTGGTTGACAAAGAAACAAATTCGGCAATGCAGAATTATCTGTTGGACAGGAAACGCTCTATCCTTATGGACCGCCATGACAGCTGTGACGTTTCCAATCCGTCCAAGACCAATGGTACTTATGCGCCACCGGCAACACGTAAGGTGTTCTGTAAAGAGTATTCAAGATACTCTCCTGGTGATATGCGCTTATGGCGTCCAGAAGACAGGAACAACTATTTTAGAGTCATTAATGACGTATATAATTATTACACCTCAAAATAAACAAGATTATGCTCAACAAGAATACTGAAAAATACAATAAGTTCGCCGGCAGGAACGGTGTGGCTATCCCTATCATTCAACGTGACTACGTACAGGGGGCGGATGTGAACTTCGAGAAGCGTGACAAGTTCATCAAGAAACTGCTTGATGCCCTGCTGAACCGTGAAACGTGTGAACTACATTTCATATATGGCTCTACGGATATGACAAAACCGTCTGAACCGTATTTTCAGCCAGTGGACGGCCAGCAGAGGCTTACTACACTTGCTCTTATAGGCTGGCTGCTGAACCAGAAATGCGGCCTTAAATATTCAGGTTGCCTGAAGCCGCTTACATATACTTCACGTCCGTCAACAGAACAGTTCTGTAAGCTTATGCGTGAATTCAAGCTGCCGGAAAATCTTGGAGCCCCGATATCCGATTACATCAAGAATGTTCCCGGATGGTTTTCTGAATCCTGGAAACTGGATTCTTCGATAAATTCCATGCTTGAATTTCTTGACAAGGCTGATTCCTTACTTGGCTCTGAGAGATATAAAGACCATATAGAGGATATGGCGGAAACGTTCTTCAATGATTCTCCTTTTGAGTTTGAGAGCCTTGACATGGAGAACTTGGACCTAAATGATGACTTGTATGTCAAGATGAATGCCAGAGGTAAACTGCTTACCCCATTCGAAAACTGGAAAGCGGAATTCGAAGATTTTCTTTGTAAAAATTTCAAGGACGTAAAGTATCCGTTCAGGAATATTCCGGGGATACCGGATACGCCTACCTTGGAAGAATACTTTGAATATTCAATAGAACATGACTGGTGTGATATACTCTGGCCGAGAGCGTACAAATGCTGGAATGCAAAAAGCGAGGAGGAAAAGAAGAAAATCCTATATCCGTCCATTGATGAATGGTTTATGAACCTGCTTGACTACGTGTCGCAGTTCCTTATGTTTGCCGCTATGCCAGATGCAGAGTCTGTTTACAAGAACAGCGGACTGAAAAACATGAAGGACCTTTATGCTCATGAAATAGACAGTTCAAGGATTGAAGTGTATAAGGAGGAGGAGAATGTGATAAAACTGTTCAGGATTCTTGATCTTCTTGTGGATATCTACAGTAAGTGTGGAGATTTTGGTACTTTCATGTCGCGTTATTTTATTGCAACTTCTTCTACCGCACGTCTGGAGAAAGAGGTGGAGAGGCATAAGGTCAACCTGTTTGACTGTAATATAGACCTTGTTTCAACATGTCTGGAAATGGGGACTGATATGGATATTACATCCCAGATAGTTCTGTGGTGTTTCTTACAGTGGATGCTTTCTCATCCGGAGGAACTGCTGCAAGATTCTGACACGGTAGCTTCTACAGATTACTTGCGTGTTATGACCGGCTGGGTAAGGGGTATGAGACAGCGTCTTACAAATGGATATCAGGTTGGAGCAAATGCCCGTTTGTCGGATTTCCATGAAGCTGACGTTATTTCGAAAAAACTTTCTTCTGCAGCCAATATGTTTGAGGTTCTGCTGGAAACAACGGAGAAATCTCTTGAGGATGAACGAGTTAAAGCTAAATTACATGGTACGCCCAATTTTGATATTATTAGGGAATTGTCAACATGCCGTCCTCTTTATTATTCATTCGGGCTTCTGATACCTTCTATTGTAAGCTGCAATGATACAGAAGGTTACATTAAAAGGTTCTATGAATTCTGGGCCATAAGTGACACGGAAAGGGTTCAGAAACTTGCAGCTTACGGTTTCAAGGGTATCAGACCATATGTAGACTGTTGGTTCTACGGTATGACGGGAAGATGGGATTATCTCTTCACTATAGGTAAAGATGACAGAGGGTTTGACAATGCTCTTGAAGCTTTTACGCATCTGATGAACGGTGATAGCCCTATATGTTATTCTTATGACTCCTTAGCTTATTATATGGTGAAATATAAGGATTTTGTAGAGGCAAATAGGGGTGGTGTGATGCGTCACTATTTCAGGCATGATGCAGATAATGAATTTACCGTATGGACCATTAAATCCCAGAAAACGAGACCACGGCAGGGAACTAATACTGACCCATATGCCTACACGGTACGTAAACTCTATGAAGGTGAAGGAAGTAATGAATACGAACTCAGTGATTGGAGTGACAATACAGAACATGGGGCATTGTACATAAGGACTGATGGTTCGGATTCTGATGCCATGTATATGGAATGCTATCCCAAAGGCTGGGAGATTGGCATATGGGATAAAAGACAGAAGGTTGCGAGGAAGTTTGAAAATCGTTTTGAGGTTATTTCAGACGCTGAAGGAAATACTGTTGGTTATAGAGATGGTGAAAACATCTTTAACTTCGATGGTTTGGTGCTTCTTGATTTTCCCGGCAAGGATCGTATACAGACTGCACTTGCTTTTTTAAAAGCTATATCATAAAGGATATGAGCCTTTAGAAAAAATGATACCGTTTCAAAAGGTGTATAAAGTGAACAAACGGTTGCCTATTGTCGGTGAACGAAAAACGGTGAATGCAGTTTTGTTTATGAAATAAAGGCTATCTCATAACATCAAATAATAAGTATGAGAATTAGTGCGAGTAATAGAATTATCTATATTTCAGATAAAAGAAGTAATGTAATATGTATATTAAGAAAATAGAAATTTCTAACTTTCGTAACTTTCAGGAAGCTTCGGTGCCTTTCCATGAAGGCGTAAATGTCATATTAGGACATAACAATACAGGTAAAAGTAACTTACTTCGTGCAATAGGGTTAGTGCTTGGCTTTAGTGATGGTCATAGATTAGGTACGAGTGATATATTTTATGATACAAATGTGGCAACTCTAAAGCTGCAGTCACCACGTATCCAAATAACTCTGGTTCTTCATAGAAGTGAAGGTGAAGACCTAGATTCTGCAGAAATGGGGCTATTTTCCAGTATGATGACAGACCCTACATTAAGCGAAGAGGCTGAATTGAGATACGAGTTTAAATTAGCAGATACGCAAGAGGACAATTATAAGGCAGATGTTGCAGAAGCAACTACTGCCAAGGAAATATGGAAAATCATAGATCATGATTACATCAGATTCTATAGAAGTAGTCGTTCTGGTGGTAATCAAGCTGCAGGTATTAGTGTCAATGACGCTTTGGGGCAAATTGACTTCCAGTTCCTTGATGCCATCCGTGATGTGAGTCACGACTTATACGCTGGTTATAATCCGCTTTTGAGGGATGTGCTGAATTTCTTCATTGATTACTCAGTTAAGAATGATGCAGAAAAAACTGAGGATGAGATAAAGGAACAATTGAAAACTTTAAGAGATAATTTTGTTCTGCAGTCTGCTCCATTAATGCATACTTTACAAAGTAGGTTACAGAATGGCAAAAACGTATTTCTGAAGTACGCAGTTGATACAGGTGCAACATTCAACGGAGCCGTGCCGGACTTTGATGGAGAGGTGACAGAGAATGAGATGTTTGCAGTATTGAGAATGATTATCAAGTATGCTATTGGCATAGAAGTACCAGCAACTTATAATGGGTTAGGTTATAACAATCTGATCTATATGTCGCTGTTGCTTGCAAAAATGCAGGCAGATAGTAGCATAACCTACATGAAACGCAATGCCAAAGTACTCACCTTTCTCGCTGTAGAAGAATGTGAAGCACACTTGCATCCAGCCATGCAGTACAAGTTCTTACAGTTTCTGCAGGACAACAAAGCTAATGGACATGTGCGACAGATATTCATGACTACACATTCTACCCAAATAGCCTCAGCTGTGAAATTAGATGACTTGATTTGCTTAACTTCACCTAAGTTAGGGCAGATCAATGTTGGCTATCCACGTGTCATTTATAAAAAAGATATTGCTGACGATATGAATTCTAAGCAGTATGTTCAGAGATTTCTAGATGCAACCAAAGCGGATATGTTCTTTGCCAACAAATTGATATTTGTTGAAGGTGTTGCAGAGGAGTTGCTACTCCCAGTTTTTGCTAGATATATGAATAAGAACCTTACAGACGAGCATGTACTGGTGGTGAATATGGGTGGTCGCTATTTCAACCATTTTCTAAAGTTGTTTGATACGAATAATGCATACGCCATCAACAAGAAGATTGTCTGCTTAACAGATATTGATCCTTGTAGGAAAAAGAATGTACCTAATGCGGAGTATGAAGCCTGCTACCCATATGAATACAATATAGATACAGCCAACTACAATTATATGCATCATGCAGATACAGAAGTGGCTCAATATGCTAGCCATCCCAACATTAGGTTCTACAGGCAGGATGTAATGTATGGAAAGACGCTGGAGTATGACATAATGCGTGAGAACCCCAATTGTGAACTGCTGTTGACTGATTCTGTATCCAATATATCAGAAATAAAGGCTATGATGGCAGAGCGGAATCTTAATGATATGATAGGTAAATTAAGAAAAAGTGATGCCAATACACGTATCAAGACATCAATAGAGGCATCGGGTTGGACAGATGAAGAAAAACGGAAAGCCGTACTCGCATCCCGCTATTTAAACTCCGTTTCAAAAGGCAGCAATGCGCTGGAACTAAATGTTGCGCTTATGATTAATCTGGAGAAACCTGAAGCAGATAGAATAGAGTTCCACGTACCTCAATATATTGTTGACGCATTAACATGGCTATTATCATAACATCTGAACAAACCATACCTATAGACGAACCGTTTAAAGTAAGTGCTGGACCTGGTGCAGGAAAGACGCATTGGCTGATAAGTCATATCAAAAATGTGGTGTCAAACAGCCATAAACTTGATGTAGTGAAGAAAGTGGCTTGTATCACTTATACTAACGTGGGTATTGATACAATAACCTCACGTTTGAATATTGGGAATGATGTAGTTGAGGTATGTACCATCCACAGTTTCTTGTATGCAAATGTTGTAAAACCCTATATTCATTTGGTAGCTGAAGATTTCGGATTGAAGTTGGACGAGCTTGTGGTTATAGATGACTCTAATTTTAAATCAGAAGGAACTGCAAAATTCGTATTAAACCGCATTGGTAAATCATGGTTAGATGCTAAAATCTATCTGAAAGGTTTGCTGAGAGCCATGTGGCGTTATGAAAACCATGAGTATAAACACTACAAACCTGATTACGCACAAGCTTATTACCTAAAGAGTGGCAAGCGATATGTGGGTAATGACTGGTATATGGGGTTCAAAAGATGGCTATGGAGTGGAGGGTATATATCTTTTGATGACATTTTGTATTTCTCTTATATTCTACTTTCGAGATACCCTAATATATATAAGTTAATAAAGGCCAAATATCCGTATATTTTCGTGGATGAATTTCAGGATACAATTCCTTTTGTTGTTGATTTTCTGATTCAATTAGGCAATGATGGGGTGATTGTTGGTGTGGTTGGTGACAAAGCTCAATCAATTTACGACTTTCTCGGTGCTACGGTGCAGCAATTTGACAATTTTGTTTTGCCAGGGTTACAGGAGTATGAGATACGAGGAAATAGACGTAGTACGAAGCAGATAATAGAATTGCTAAATATTATCAGGACAGATTTTTCACAAGATTGGTTGAATGGGTCAGAAGGAATGATACCAGAATTGCTTGTAGGCGATATGCTTAACTGTTACCAATATAGCATAGTAGAAAGTGGAAATGATGAAATACAATCGCTTGCCTTTCAAAATGTCCTTGCCAATTCGATGCGTAAAAAGAGCGGGATACGAGAGGTCGAAAAAATATTAGAGATGGATTTTGACAGCAATGTAGAGCGTCAGATGGTGATAAAGGCATTGATAAAAGCTGTGGAATATACGAGAATGAATGATCTACGAAATGCTTGGCATCAGTTAGACATTATCAATCGCGATAGGTCAAAAACCATTGTGGTTCTAAGACGCTTGCTTGATGGCTATAAGAACTATAAAGACGGCAGTCTGATGGATTTTTATAAATTTCTGGTAAATGATTTACATGTCAAAATGACTAAGATAATAGGTAAAACCATCAAGGATTTCTATGTAAATCACACATACGCCGATGCAGCCCTTGGGGTGAAGTATGGTGATTCAAATGACAAGCATAAGACTATCCATAAATCAAAAGGAGAGGAATTTGATAATGTATTTATCATTTTGAAAGATGAAGATGACATAGAGTTCCTATTATCACCAGACTTGTATGGCAACAATGTGCATCGAGTATATTATGTGGCTGCCAGTCGTGCTATTAAACGATTGTTTATCAATGTACCTACGTTGAGTGCAGAAAACCAACTCAAATTTGAAAGTAAGCCTATCAAAGTTTTACAAAAATAATATTTTTTCAATATGCAAAAAAGTCTAACTAGAATTTATTATACCATGAGTCAACTAAAAGCAAGATGCATCCACGAAGATTTTGCAGACAAAAGAAAAACAGGTTGTATCATTAGACTTTGGCAAATCGGCTGGTCTGTTTGGCGAAGCTATCTCCTTTCTTCCCTTATTTTGACTTTACTTTAATTGGCATATATCTGAGTCGGGGATAAAGTAATGGTAATTTTGTAGTCTAACGGAATACACATTATTTGGTAGTCATGTGTCAACTCAGATTGCGGAAAATTTGGTGCTCATTGACAAAACCGGGAAAATAATTTGGTGTAATTTCTTTGTATCTATGGGTATTCATTAAAAATCATGGTTACACGCATAGTAATATTTTAAGTGGAAAAATATATTTAATATACTTTGATATTAAAATAATTGCTACTTTTGTGCCATGAACAATCCATTGCAACAATTAGGAAATATCCCTGTTACAGCTTCCGTTTTGGAGTCCCTGTTTCCTCATATCAGGGGCGGAAGCCAGAAACTCAGGTTGCTTGAACGAGACAAACAGATAATACGCCTCAAGAAGGGACTTTATGTGTGCAGTCCGGAAATAACTGGGAAAACCCTTTCGACAGAATTGATGGCCAATCATCTGTACGCCCCCTCGTATGTTTCCATGTCATCGGCTCTGCGCTATTATGGTCTGATACCGGAAGAGG
>OGYL01001400.1_pt1 | contig 18738 bp, 16 predicted proteins | sample 1576541 | NCBI WGS metagenome assembly OGYL01 (sample SAMEA3541551, study PRJEB24748) | human gut metagenome | biome: human gut; feature: human-associated habitat; material: faeces | place: China | collected 2012 | reverse complement strand
TGTTCACACCGAAGCCACAGGAATATACACGATGCCGCCGTTGCCGGGGAGAGCGAAAATTTCCTTGACCTCGGGATTCTTTTTCAGGCTTTTGATGATGGCGTGTTCCCGTCCGCCGCCGCCTACGACTAACAGTTTCATAAACAATCCCCCTTAGTGGTGGAACAGTCTCATGCCGGTGAAGGCCATGACCATGCCGTCCTTATCGCATTCCTCGATGACCAGATCGTCCCGGATGGAGCCGCCGGGCTGGGCGATGTACCTGACGCCGGAGGCTTTGGCGCGCTTGATGTTGTCGGGGAAGGGGAAGAAAGCATCGGAACCGAGAGAAACGCCGTCAAATTTGGACAGGAATTCCCGCTTGTCTTCTTCGGTCAGCCGGTCGGGCTGACGGGTGAAGTAGTTCTGCCAGATGCCGTCGGCGCAGACATCCTCCTCGTTGCCGTTGATGTAGCCGTCGATCACGTTGTCCCGGTTGGGGCGGCCGAGGTCGGCGCGGAAGGGCAGGGACAGGGTCTTGGGGTGCTGGCGCAGGAAGAAGGTGTCTGCCTTGGAGCCTGCCAGCCGGGTGCAGTGAATCCGGGACTGCTGCCCGGCGCCCACGCCGATGGCCTGGCCGTCTTTGGCGTAGCATACCGAGTTGGACTGGGTGTATTTCAGCGTGATCAGCGAGATCAGTAGGTCGCGTTTGGCGCTTTCGGGCAGGTCTTTGTTCTCGGTCACGATGCGGTCGAACAGCGATTCGTCGATCTTGACCTCGTTGCGTCCCTGCTCAAAGGTGACACCGAACACATCCTTGTGCTCGACCGGCGCGGGGGTGTAGTTCGGGTCGATCTGCACCACATTGTAGCCGCCCTTGCGCTTTTTGCGCAGAATTTCCAGCGCTTCATCGGTGAAGCCGGGGGCGATCACGCCGTCCGACACCTCGCGCGCCAGCAGCTTCGCGGTGGCGGCATCGCACACATCCGACAACGCCGCCCAATCGCCGTAGGACGACATCCGATCGGCGCCGCGGGCGCGGGCATAGGCCGTCGCAATGGGCGACAGCTCCATATCGTCCACAAAATAGATGCGTTTCAGCGTATCGCTCAGCGGTACCGCGACTGCCGCGCCCGCCGGGCTGACATGCTTAAAGGAGGCCGCGGCCGGCAGACCGGTCGCCTCTTTCAGCTCTTTGACTAGCTGCCAGCTATTGAATGCATCCAAAAAATTGATATAGCCGGGGCGGCCGTTCAGCACCTGAATCGGCAGTTCGCCGCCATCCTGCATAAAGATGCGGGACGGTACCTGATTGGGGTTGCAGCCGTATTTGAGCAACAGTTCGTTTGCCATCGAAAGCACACTCCTTATTGATGTTTATTCACGATGCGGGTTTGGGTGTCGCCGGTCGCAAGATCGATAAACCGGGTAAACAGCGACACTTTGTTGTCCGCGTTCAGGCTGTTCCACACGGTGGCGGTGAACTCGTCGATGGTGCCCGCGATGGTCACCGTTGTCGGCTCGCCCGCAAAGGACGGCAGCGGATTGCCGTCCGCCTGGTAGGTGTGGATGAAATGCCCCTCGCCCGCTTTGGGGGCGGTGTAATCGAAGAAATCCCGGCAGGTCTCGGCGGGATCGCCCTCCGCCGATTTCAGGATAGACAGCTGATAATCGCCGGTGTGGTTATCCACCACGCCGGAAATGCGGGGGGTGTAGTTGGGGGCATCCGGCTCGAAGGTGCGGCTGCGCAGCGCCTCCTCTTTGGTTTTGCCGTCTTTCAGATAGTCATAAACCGTGTCAGTCTGGTCGCCGTTGGTCACGATGGTGACGCCGTCCAGCACCCGCACCGGCGCATAGATGATGAGCGACGGGTCCTCCATTTTGCTTTCGTCAAACGCTTGGGTGCGAATGCCCTCGCCATCCTCCACAAATACGCGGTTGCGGCTGTTTTCGCTGCGTCCCATGATGAAATAGGCGATCACCGCCTGTTTGTTGTCGGCGCTTTTGCCGATGACGATACCCCGACCGGGATAGGTAGTGGCGGACAGCGCCGCCGCCAAATCTTGAATCGACATGGTGGTTCCTCCTTGTATCACTGGATATGGCAGATGCGTCCGTCCACCGACAAACGCCCCGCACAGAACAGGGCGACCGCTTCCGGCAGCAGATGCCATTCGGCTTGTTCCATCACCCGTTTTTGCAGAATTTCGGGGGTATCCCCCTCCTCGACCGCCACGGCTTTTTGCAAAATGATCGCGCCGCCGTCCGGTACCTCGTTGACAAAATGCACGGTCGCGCCGGTCAGCTTAACGCCATATGCCAGCGCGGCTTCGTGTACCTTTAATCCATAGTACCCTTTGCCGCAGAACGAGGGAATCAGCGCCGGATGGATGTTGATGATGCGGTTGCTGTACCGCGCCACCACCTCCGGTCCCAGAATGCTCAAAAAGCCCGCCAGTACCACCAGATCCGCTCCGGCGGCATCCAGCTCCTGCAGCAGTGCGCGATCAAACGCGGCGGCATCGGCAAATTGCTTGCGCTCCACCACCGCGGTGGGAATGGCCGCTTTGGCGGCGCGTTCCAGCGCGTACACACCGGGACGCGAGGCGATCACACGGACGATGCTCCCGTTCGGGATGCGACCGGCCGCCTGCGCATCAATCAGCGCCTGCAGGTTGGTGCCGCCGCCCGATACCAATACGGCGATGTTTACCATAGCTCCACATCCGTTTCGCCGGCCTGTACCTCGCCCAAGATCACCGCGGATTCGCCCGCGGCGTTCAGCACCCGCACCGCCTCGTCGGCTTTGTCGGGCGCGACCGCGATCACCAGACCGGTGCCCATGTTGAAGGTGTTGAACATATCGTGTTCCGGAATGTTGCCCACTTTTTGCATCAGCTGGAAGATCGGCAGCACCGGCACCTTGGCTTTTTCAATCACGGCTTTGACACCCGCCGGCAGCATCCGCGGAATATTTTCGTAGTAACCGCCGCCGGTGATGTGCGAAATACCGTGTACATCCACCGCTTTCATCAGCTCCAACAGCGGTTTGACATAGATTTTGGTGGGGGTGAGCAGCGTTTCGCCCAGCGTCGCGCCCAGCTCGTCATAATGCACCGCCAGCGTTTTTTCGGACACATCAAACAGCTTGCGCACCAGAGAAAAGCCGTTGGAATGCACACCGCTGGATGCCACACCGATCAGCGCGTCGCCGGGTTTGACATTTTTGGAATCCACGATCTTGTCATAATCCGCCATGCCCACGCAAAAGCCCGCCAGATCGTATTCGTCCACCGGGTAGAAGCCGGGCATTTCGGCGGTTTCGCCGCCGACCAGCGCACAGCCCGCCTGCACGCAGCCTTCCGCCACGCCGGACACGATGGAGGCGATCTTTTCGGGAACGTTTTTGCCGCAGGCGATATAGTCGAGGAAGAACAGCGGCTGCGCACCGGAGCACGCCACATCGTTGGCGCACATCGCCACGCAGTCGATACCAACGGTATCGTGCTTGTCCATCAAAAAGGCGATCTTCAGCTTGGTGCCCACACCGTCGGTGCCGGAGATCAGCACCGGACGCTTGATGCCGGTCAGATCCGGCTCGAACAGACCGCCAAAGCCGCCGATACCGGACAGCACACCGGGAATGTTGGTACGCTTCACATGGGATTTCATCAGTTCAACGGCTTTGTAACCGGCGGTTACATCCACACCGGCTGCCGCGTAGCTGTCGCTTACACTTTTCATTTTCGCGATATCCTTTCCTTTCGGGATGTCGTTATGTCCCTTTTTCCGTTAAATCGGTTAAAAACGCGCCAAAGCCGCCCTTTGCGCGGTGGCAAAGGACGGTTTTTGACCATTTATTCGCCCATCAGACGATGCAGAATCTCCTGATACGCTTCGACCTCGCCGCCCAGATTGCGACGGAAACGGTCTTTGTCCAGCTTTTCGTGGGTTTTCACATCCCAGAAGCGGCAGGTATCCGGCGAGATCTCGTCCGCCAGCACAATGGTGCCGTCCGACAGCTTGCCAAACTCCAGTTTGAAGTCCACCAGCTCGATATCCAGCGTCAGCAGATATTTTTTCAGCACCTCGTTCACCTTGAACGCGTAGCCCGCGATGGTCGCCAGCTCTTCTTTGGTCGCCAATCCCAGCGACAGAATGTGATAGTCGTTGATCATGGGGTCGCCCAGCGCGTCGTCCTTGTAGCTATACTCCAGCGACGGCTGTTTCAACACGGTGCCCTCTTCCACGCCGAAGCGTTTGGAGAAGGAACCCGCTGCGATGTTGCGCACGATCACTTCCAGCGGCACGATGGTCACTTTTTTCACGATGGTTTCGCGATCCGAAATCTCTTTGACCAGATGGGTCGGCACGCCTTCTTTTTCCAGCATCTTCATCAGATGGTTGGTCACGCGGTTGTTGATCACACCTTTGCCCGCGATGGTGCCCTTTTTCTCGCCATTAAACGCGGTCGCGTCGTCTTTGTAATCCACGATATAGCATTCGGGATCATCGGTTTTGTACACCTTTTTGGCTTTGCCTTCGTACAGCTGTTCGAGCTTTTGCATAACATCCGTCTCCTTTATATGTTCATTCTGTTTTGATAACCCACTGTGTTCAGATCGAAGCGGACAGCTTGCGGTCCTTTTCTTCCACCGCCGCCGCCATCTCCTGCTTCATCGTTTTCAGCAGCGCCGCCAGCGCGTCGTCGCTCAGCGCCAGCATCTGCGCCGCCAGAATCGCCGCGTTTTCCGCGCCGTCGATTGCCACCGTCGCCACCGGAATACCCGACGGCATCTGCACCGTGGCGAGCAGCGCGTCCAGACCGTCCAGCGTGGAGGATTTGATCGGGATACCGATCACCGGCAGCGTGGTATGCGCTGCCAGCACCCCCGCCAGATGCGCCGCCTTGCCCGCGGCGGCGATGATCACACCAAAGCCATTGTCCGCGGCTGCGGCAGCAAACGCCGCGGCCTTTTCCGGTGTGCGGTGCGCCGACATGACATGGGCTTCCACCGGGATCCCGAATGCCCGCAACTTGTCGATCGCTTTTTGCACCACCGGCAGATCGCTGTCGCTGCCCATGATGACCGCTACTTTTTTGCTTGCCAAATCAAGCCAACTCCTCTCGGTTCGTAAAAAAGGAAAAAGGTCATGGCACCATGCACCACGACCCTATCCGATGGTAAAAAAGCCCGCACTGATCCCGCCGGACTGTCCTTGCCGTCCGCATTTGCCAAGCCGGATCATCCGCAGCGCCCCCTTACCGTTCCATATATTGTTATTTTATTGCAATTTGCTGTCGATTGCAAGAGCAAAATCGCGTTTTGGGGGTTTTTAGACGATTTGGCGGGTTTATCTCCGCAGCCACCCGGTATTTTGTCAGGGTCGCCAAACAGCCGGCTTTACGCCTGCGTTTGCGCCTGCTTCCATTCCAGATAATCTTCGTAGCTCATGCGCTTGTCGATGATGTGACCGTTCTCGTCGATCTCGATAATGCGGTTGGCCACCGTTTGCAGCATTTCGTGGTCATAGGTGGAGAACAGGATGTTGCCCTTGAAATCGATCAGGCCATCGTTGACCGCGGTGATGGATTCCAGATCCAGATGGTTGGTGGGCTGATCCAGCAGCAGCACATTCGCGCTGAACATCATCATGCGGGACAGCATGCACCGCACCTTTTCGCCGCCAGACAGCACCTTGACCGGTTTCAGCACATCCTCGCCGGAGAACAGCATTTTGCCAAGGAACCCGCGCAGGTAAGTTTCGGTCGGGTCGGGCGCGTATTGCTGCAGCCATTCCAGGATGGACATATCGCAGCCATCGAAGAAAGCGGAGTTGTCTTTGGGGAAATAGGATTGCGAGGTGGACACGCCCCATTTGAAATGACCGCTATCGGGGGTGCGCTGCTCCATCAGAATGTCAAACAGCGCGGTGATCGCCACCTCGTTTTGACCGACGAAGGCGATCTTGTCGCCCTTGTCCGCGCGGAAGGACACGTTGTCCAGAATGGTCTGACCGTTGGCGGCGTAGCACAGATCCTCCACCGCCAGAATGTCCTTGCCCGCTTCACGATCCATCGTGAAGCCCACATACGGATACCGGCGGGAGGACGCCGGCATTTCCTCCACCGTCAGCTTTTCGATCAGCTTTTTGCGGGAGGTCGCCTGGCGCGATTTGGATTTGTTGGCGGAAAACCGCGCAATAAAGTTTTGCAGCTCTTTGATCTTATCTTCGTTTTTCTTGTTCTGCTCCTGCATCATCCGCTGGATGAGCTGGCTGGATTCGTACCAGAAATCGTAGTTGCCGACATAGATCTTGATTTTGGTATAGTCCACATCCACGATGTGGGTGCACACATTGTTGAGGAAGTGACGGTCGTGGGATACGACGATCACGGTGCCCTCATAATCCATCAAAAAGTCTTCCAGCCAGTGGATGCTGGCAGCGTCCAGACCGTTGGTCGGCTCGTCCAGCAAAATGATATCCGGCTGACCAAACAGCGCCTGCGCCAGCAGGATCTTCACCTTTTCTTTTTCGCCCAGCGTGTCCATGCCGACATACAACAGATCCAGCGACAACCCAAGACCTTGCAGCAGCTTGCCCGCGTCGGTTTCCGCATCCCAGCCGTTCAGCTCGGCAAATTCCGTTTCCAACTCGGACGCCAGCACGCCGTCCTCTTCCGAGAAATCCTCTTTGGCGTACAACGCATCCTTTTGCCCCATGATCTCGTACAGGCGGGGGTTGCCCTGGATGATGGTATCCAGCACGGTGAACTGCTCAAACGCGAAGTGGTCCTGTTTCAGCACCGACATACGGGTTTTGGCATCCACGATCACCTCGCCGGTGGTGGGCTCCAAATCGCCGGACAGAATTTTCAAAAAGGTGGATTTGCCTGCGCCGTTGGCGCCGATCACGCCGTAGCAGTTGCCCGGCTTGAACTGCAAATTGACATGGGAAAACAAATTTTGTCCGCTGAAATTGATGCTGACATCCGAAACCGTAATCATAGGCGCTATAATCTCCTTTTTCACACAAGTATTCCTATTATATCCAGCCGCGCAGGAAAAGTCAACCGCAACGGGCAAGCGGGTATCCCGACTTTTGTATCTAATCCCATCCACAACGCAGAAAAGCTCGGGCGTTTCTGAATGAAAAGCCCGAGCTTTTTATTTGCACACTCTTTATGTCGACTGAAAAACGGCTGACACCGTCTTATCCCACCAGGCCGATGATGAAGATGGCGAGGATCATAACCGGCAGGACAAACAGAAATACCCACTTCATCCACGAAGCGACTTTGAGTCCCTTGCCGGTGTTGGCCTCCGCTTGATAATTCTTAAATCCCCAGCCCCAGCGGGTCACGCAGAACAGCAGATAGACCAGTGATCCCAGCGGCAGCAGAATATTGCTGACGAGGAAATCTTCGCTGTCCAGAATATCCCGCCCGCCGATCGGGTGGAAACCGCTGAGCAGGTTATACCCCAGCACACAGGGGATACTGGCGATCAAAATGACCACGCCGTTGATAACGGCGGCCTTTTTGCGGCTCCAGCCGAAGTTGTCCATACACGAGGACATAATGTTTTCGATGACCGCGATAACCGTTGAGAAAGACGCAAAGGTCATAAACAGGAAGAACAGCGTGCCCCACACGCGCCCACCAGCCATGTTCACAAACACATTCGGCAGCGTGACAAAAATGAGGCTGGGACCTTGGGTCACCTCCACGCCATAGCTGAAGCAGGCGGGGAAAATGATCAAACCGGCTGAGATCGCCACAAAGGTATCCAGCGCACAGATGCGCGCACCTTCGCCGATCAGCGTGTTATCCTTGCTCATATAGCTGCCGAAGATCTCCATTGCCGCGATGCCCAAGCTCAAAGTGAAAAATGCCTGATTCATCGCAGCGGCAATCACTTTGCCGAGCCCCACCGATTTCACATTGTCGATGTTGGGCACCAGATAAAAGCTGACGCCTTCTTTGGCACCGGACAGCGTGAAGCTATGGATCGCCAGCACCAGAATCAGCACAAACAGCGCGGACATCATCACCTTGCTCACGCGCTCCAGGCCTTTGCGCACACCGACACTGCAGATCAGCACGCCTGCGATCACCGTGACCGCCATCCAAACGCCCATTTCCATCGGGTTAGCCAGCATGTCCGAAAACACCTTGCCGCAGGCATCGGCGCTCATACCGGAGGAAAAGGTTCCGGCGGCAAATTTAACAAAGTAATTCAACATCCAACCGGACACGGTCGTGTAATACATCATCAGAAGATAGCAGCCAAGAATCGCGAACCAGCCGTGGATATGCCATTTAGATTTGGGCTTTTCCAGCGCTTTATACGCGAGCACCGCGCTTTTGCGGCTGGCGCGTCCCACCGCCAGCTCCATGGACAACACCGGCAGTCCCAGCACCACCAGCATCACCAAATACAGCAGCACAAACAAACCGCCGCCGTTTTGTCCGACCACATAAGGAAATCTCCACACATTGCCGATACCTACGGCGCACCCCGCGCTGACCAACAGGAAGCCGAGCCGCGACTTAAAGGACTCTCTTTCCACAATACCTCTCCTCACCTATTGAAAATATAGGATATATGCGATTTTTGTCGTTTTCCGCTTATTATATGGTAGTATAAAGAAATCCACCCTTCTTGTCAAGCCAAGCGGTTGATAACCATACGTGCAGAGCATAACTGGTGATTTTATATAAGCATTAGACATTATGCAGCATTTCCCTTTATAATAAAGATAAGCGGTGCAGAATTCTCTGCACACCAATGTATGTTTGGGAGGGCTTGTGATGAAAAAATGGATATCGTTACTGATGGCGGCACTGCTGGTGTTGCCGCTGAATGGGAATTGGTTTGTCCGCGCTGAGGAAGCCGTTCCCGCTGTGGTATACGGTGATCTGACCGGGGATGGTCAGGTCAGCAGTGAGGACGCGTTGGCAGCGCTGCAATGCGCCACAGCCGGACGCACAGCAGAGGATCATCAGCGGCAAGCCGGGGATGTGGACGGCAACGGACAGCTGGATTTGATCGACGCGCTGCTGATTTTGCAGAAAGCCGCGGGAAAAATCGCGGCGTTTCCGGTGGAATCCCCCGCCGCGCCGTCCGCGCTGGTGGTCTACTTTTCCTGCACCGGCCACACCAAAGCGGTGGCTGAAGCGATTGCTGCGCAGGCGGGTGCCGATCTATACGAAATCGTTCCGACGAATCCGTATACCAGCGCAGATTTGAATTACAACGACAGCAACTGCCGCGCGAATCGCGAAATGAACGATCCCTCCGCGCGCCCCGCTATCGGCAGCGAACCGGTGGATTTGTCCGCATATGACACGGTGTTCATCGGCTACCCCATCTGGTGGGGCACCATGCCGCGCATCATCAACACCTTTTTGGATAGCTACGATCTGTCCGGCAAAGTGGTGATGCCGTTTTGCACCTCCGGCAGCAGCGGCATCGGCACCTCGGTTGCCGCTATCAAAGCGGCCGAACCGGACGCCATCGTGCGCGACGGGCTGCGCGCCAGCGGTGCGACTGATTCCCGTCTCGCCGCCTGGGTCGCCGGCGCATAACCCCAAAAGCAGGAGCAAGCCGACACCGACTTGCTCCTGCTTTTTTCACATCTACCGTTTGGTCAACCAGCTTGGGCGGCGGTCAGATACCGCCGCACTTCCTCGATATACTGCTCGCCGGTCTGGCTGAGGATGGTGTTCTTCTTGGTGATATACCCGATCTCCATCACGCGGTTATCCTCGGCATTATCGGCACAAAACGGCACCGCCACATAATCCGAACCGTTCAGCTCTTCGCAAATGATCCCGGAGCATAGGGTATAGCCGTTCAAGCCGATCATCAAATTCAGCATGGTGGCGCGGTCGTTGGCTTTGATGGTGCGGAGATATTCGCGGGTGGTCAAAATCTCCTCCGCAAAATAAAACGAGCTGTCGTCCCCCTGTTCAAACGACAAGCAGGGATAATCCTGCAGCTGCGCCAGTGTGAGCGACTGCTCGCGCGCCAGCGGATGCCCCGCCCACATATACACATACGCGCGGCAATCGATCAACGGATGAAACGCCAAATCGGCGGAACGCAGCAGTTTGGTGATGGCAGCGCGGTTAAAATCGCTGAGATACAACAGCCCGATCTCGCTGCGCATATGCGCCACATCCTGGATCACATCCCGCGTTTTGGTTTCGCGGATAGCGAATTCGTACTGGGTGGTGTCGTATTGCTTGACCAGCTCCACAAACGCCTTCACCGCAAAGGAATAGTGCTGGGTGGACACCCCGAATTTCTTCTTCATTCCCTGCCCCTTGCCGTAGCGATCCAGCAGATCCTCGTACTGGTGCACCACCTGGCGGGCATACAGCATAAAATCCGCGCCCTCGGGGGTGAGGGTGACCCCCCGCCCGCTGCGGTGAAAGATGGTGATATTCAGCTCTTTTTCCAGCTCTTGCATCGCATTGGTCAGCGACGGCTGCGACACATATAAGCGCTCCGCCGCCTTGTTCAGCGATCCCGCTTCGGCGATCACAATGGCATAGTGCAGCTGTTGGATGGTCATATCGGCTCCCCCTTTTCCACGCCCGGACGGCGCTCTCGCGTTTATCATACCACAAGAACGGACGGGTTCCAATCCCTTTTGGGCGGAATTTCGCCGTTTTGGATGCCGAAGCGCCTCTTTTTTAGCGATTATCGCCAGCTTTCACCGACGGTTTTATCAAATATGGGTATTGACTTTATCGCGTTAAAGCTGTATAGTAATAAACATAGGCTTAAGGGGAATGTCCCCTGATCAGAAAAGGAGTACGACGATATGAAAAAGAGATGGATCGCGCTGGGTCTGGCAGCCGCCATGGCCGTGAGCATGACCGCTTGCACCAGCAACACCAAAAACGAATCCGGCGACAGCAGCAATACTGCCGACAAAAAATTCACCGTGGGCATTTGCCAGTTGGCGACCCACCCGGCATTGGATGCCGCTACCAAAGGCTTCCGCGAACAGCTGGAAAAAGAGCTGCCCGGTCAGGTGGAGTTCAAAGAACAAAACGCTGCCGGCGACTCCAACACCTGCACCACCATCGTCAACGGCTTTGTGGCGAGCAAAGTGGATCTGATCCTGGCGAACGCTACCGCTTCGCTGCAGGCGGCTACCGCCGCCACCAACACCATTCCGATCCTCGGCACCTCGGTGACCGAATACGGCGTGGCGCTGAACATCAAAGACTTTACCGGTACGGTCGGCACCAACGTGTCCGGCACCTCTGACCTGGCTCCGCTGGCGCAGCAGGCCGCGATGCTCAAAGAGTGGTTCCCGGACAAAAAGAATGTGGGTCTGCTGTATTGCTCGGCGGAACCCAACAGCCAGTATCAGGTGGATACCGTGCAGAAAGAGCTGGAAAAACTGGGCTACACCTGCAAACAGTACGCTTTCTCCGGCACCAACGATGTTGCTTCCATCGCCCAGGCGGCAGCGGACGCCAGCGATGTTCTGTATGTCCCCACCGACAACACGGTGGCTTCCAACGCCGGTGTGGTGGACAACATCTGCCGCCCCGCCAAAGTTCCGGTGATCGCCGGTGAGGAAGGCATCTGCTCCGGCTGCGGCGTGGCAACGCTGTCTATCAGCTACTACGATCTGGGCGTGGCGACCGGCAAAATGGCTGCCAAGATTCTGAAAGGCGAATCCAAGGTTTCGGAAATGCCGATCGAATATGCGCCGCAGTTCACCAAGAAGTACAACAAAACCATCTGCGATGCGCTGGGCTTGAAAGTGCCGGATGGTTACACCGCGATCGAAAGCTAATTCATCCCTTTGTTCGCTGAAAAACAGCGGAAAATGGAGTTCCGTTTTCCGCTGTTTTTTGTTGTAAGATCACCCAAGTAGGAGGAGTTTATACATTATGGGCAGTTTTGTAACGGCTTTGCCGGGCGCCGTATCCCAGGGCCTTATCTGGGGCATTATGGCGATCGGCGTGTACATCACCTATAAGATTCTGGATATCGCCGATCTGACGGTGGACGGATCTTTTTGCACCGGCGGTGCGGCGTTTGTAGTGCTGTTTTCCGGCGGGATGAATGTGTGGTTGGCTTTGCTGATTTCCTTTGCGGTAGGTTTGCTGGCGGGGCTGGTCACCGGTATTTTGCACACCTTCTGTGGTATTCCCGCTATTCTGGCAGGTATTTTGACCCAGCTGGGACTGTATTCGATCAACCTCGCTATCATGGGCATGAACGCTATGGCGTCCATCGGCATCAACGACAAGAACGTGTTGGATCGGCTGCTGGTGTCGCTGCGGTTTGTGACGGATGTATCCAACGGCGAGCGTCCCTTCTGGATGCACCCCATTTTTGTGGTGGGGCTGTTCACTGCGGCGATCATCGCGCTGCTGTATTGGTTCTTCGGCACCGAGCTGGGATGCTCCATGCGGGCGACCGGTTCCAACAGCCATATGGCGCAGGCGCAGGGCATCAACACCAACTTTGCGAAAGTGCTGGGGCTGATGCTGTCCAACGGTCTGGTGGCGCTGTCCGGTGCCTTTATGTCGTCCTTTAACAGTTCGGCGGAGATCAATATGGGCCGCGGCGCTATCGTTATTGGTCTGGCGGCGGTCATCATCGGCGAGGTGCTGTTTGGTCACATTTTCCACAGCTTCGCGCTCAAACTGGTGTCCGTTTCCATCGGCTCGATCATCTACTACATCGTGATCCAGGCGGTGCTGGCAATGGGGCTAAACTCCAACTATCTGAAGCTGCTGTCCGCGCTGGTCGTGGCAGTGTTCCTGGCTGTCCCCTATTGGAAAGGGAAATACTTCTCCAAACTCATACACAAGGGGGATAAGAGCCATGCTTGAAATCAAGGACATTTACAAGACCTTTAACAAAGGCACCATCAACGAAAAACGCGCGCTGCAAGGCGTCAGCCTGACGTTGAACGACGGCGATTTTGTCACCGTTATCGGCGGCAACGGTGCCGGTAAATCCACCATGCTTAACGCGGTGGCCGGCACCTACACGGTGGACGCAGGCAGCATCCTCATCGACGGCGTGGATGTGACCCGTCTGCCTGAACACAAGCGTGCCAAGTTTATTGGTCGCGTGTTCCAAGACCCCATGATGGGCACCGCGCCCACCATGCAGATCGAAGAAAATCTGGCGCTGGCGGCACGGCGCGGCAAACGCCGCGGGCTGGGCTGGGGCATCAACGCTAAAGAGCGCGCCCGCTATCGCGAGGAGCTGAAAAAGTTTGATTTGGGGCTGGAGGATCGCCTGACCAGCCAAGTGGGATTGCTGTCCGGTGGTCAGCGCCAGGCGCTGACGCTGCTGATGGCGTCGCTGCAAAAACCGAAGCTGTTGCTGCTGGACGAGCACACCGCGGCGCTGGATCCCAAAACCGCCGCCAAGGTGCTGGAGCTGTCCGACCGCATTGTGGAGGAAAATGGCTTGACCACCATGATGGTCACCCACAACATGCGGGACGCGATCGCCCACGGCAACCGGCTGATTATGCTGTACAACGGGCGCATCGTCGTGGATATTGCGGGCGATGCCAAAAAGAATATTACTGTGCCCGAGCTGCTGGAGCTGTTCAACAAAGCCAGCGGTTCGGACGAGGCGGACGACAAGCTGCTGCTGTCGTAAAGATCATAAAGCTGCCAGCGTCCTGCGGATTCCCAAACGAATCCGCGGGACGCTGCTTTTTATACATCGCTCCAAACGCAAACGCGCCGAAGGGTACCCCTTCGGCGCGTTCGTTTAATATAGTAAAAATTAGGAGAAGCGAGAGATTTGTCCGGTCGCGCGCCGGAGAATCAGCAGCGCGTCGGCTGAGGTGATGGTGCCGCTTTCATCCACATCGGCGGCTTTTTGCTGCGGCTCGTCCAGCGTGATGGTCTGCGCCGCCGCTTGCAGCGTCATCAGCGCATCCACCGCATCGATCCGACCATTTTGATCCACATCGCCCAGCATACCCAAATGCCGCTGCGCCAGATAGTCGCTGACCGCGCTTAACTCGTCCTGCGAAAGCGCCCGATGATAAATCAACACTTCCGAGATGGTTCCTTTGTAAAAATAGTCGGTTCCGTTGCTGATTCCCTTGCCAAGATACAAGTCGGAGCCGTTGCGGGCGGTTTTTTCGTTGCGCCCATTCCACTCGCCAGCCGCTTTGCCATCCACATACAAGCTTTCGGTAGTGCCGTTTTTGACCGCGGCGGTAATGGTGGAGCCGGTGATCGGTGCCGGTCGGGTATAGCGGTTAAACCCATTGGTTTGACCGGCACCAAAGCGGGTGATCACCTGGTCGTTATGCGGGGTCACCAGCACACAGCCCCACGAGCCGGTTTCCGGCACAAACAGCGCCGCACAGCGGTCGCCGTTGTTGCTGCCGACCGAGGCACCGGCATAGCTGGTCACCATCACGATGGTCATTTGCGACCGATCGTTAAAATCCATCCCCTGTGCCGACAGGCTATCGTTCACCCCATCGAACAACAGGGCGGCTGCGCCATGTTCGTTGCGGGACAGCCGCGGCGCCGCCCCGTCCGCAGCGGTCAGCATGGTGTTGCCCCACTGACTTTTCCATTCCCGCACCGAGGCGCCGTCCTCTGCCAGCGTGACCCCTTTATCCGCCGCCAGCCACAACTCCAAGCCATCCAGCGGCACCTTGTCAGTCGGCACCTCCTTGACCGTCACCGTGGCATCCGACTGGCTTTCGATTTTTCCTGCCGCGTTCACCACGGTAAGAATATAGCGGCCCTCCGCCTGCGGCACCGGCATAGTACGGCTATCGCCGCTCGCTTTGGACTGGGTCGGGTCAGTTTCGTCAAATGCTGTCAGCCCCGCCGGTGCCAGCCAAATGGTTTTGGCAGCATCCGCCAGCGGTTCGACAAAAGTCACCGTACTCCCCACCGGCACCGTCAGGTGCTGCGGCAGCAAGCGGTTGGCAGCCGTCACCGAGGTGGTGAACGATACGGTCACGCTGGTGCCGCCGCTGCGCGGTGTCGCCACCAGCGTCCACGCACCGGCAGTATCGATGGTATCCCCGCTCGTCACCGCTTTGCCGTTCAGCGTGAAGCGATAGGTATCGGTATCCAGCGTCAAGGTCAGCGGGCGCAGGGGGCACACATCGTAATCCTGCCCGTTCACCACATTGCTCATATCCTGTGTCCGACCAACCGTCACCGTAAAGGGCGAGGTTTCCACCGTGCCGTTGGCATAGCAAATATACAGCGTATACTCCCCCATCGCGGCGGGCGCGGCGATCTCCTTCGCGTTACCGGCGGCGCGGGTCATGGTATCGCTTTGAGCAAAAGCAGTGGTGCCGACCGGCGCCAGCCACACCTCATCTTCGGCCGACAACAGGCCGCGCCGGTGCAGCGCTGCTCCCGGCGCCAGCTTGACATGGGAAGCCAGTTCAAAGTAGCTGGCGGGCAGCACATCCCGCCCGACCAGATATGTATACGCATCCTCCAAGCCGGAATACAGCACCACATCGTTGCCGGCACCGGGCCAGACCGCGTTGGCGTTGACATATTGCTCCAGCGAGCACCCCGGCGCCGTGGTGCTGGTGCGACTGGTATTGGCATAGCTGTTGGTAGCGATCAAATCGTGCTTGCGCTGCCAATCGTTCATTTCGTAAACATTGTTGGTGGCGTTGGTGATGACATTGCTGTCAAAGGTGATGTAGGCGCTGCCCTCGTCCGGATGGAACCCATTGACCCCGCCGCCGCTGCTTTTGCCGCGAAAACAATTGATGTAATTGCCGTTTGCCTCGCTGGCGTCCGTCCAATCGCTGTTCCCCTGCTGTCCCAGCGTGTAGATGCCGCCGCCATCGTGCAGCAATGCGCAAATTTCCTCAATGCGGTTATAGTTGATATGATTGCTGCGGGAGGTGGTGGTCGGTACCCCCGGCAGCTCGGAACGCGCGTCACCATCAAAGTTGCACCAGCCCCACCCGATGCTCATCCCGCTGTAAGAGCATTTGTAGATGAAGTTGTGCTCCACCCACATATTATAGGTGAAAAAAGAGGTGATCGGTGCACAACCGGGAAACAGCTCGCCGTTTTCCGGCAAATAGTTGTTGCGGATATAGATGTTGTACGGCGCTTTTTCGGTGCCGTTTTGGAATTTTTCCTTGTCCGGTCCGGCGCTGGTTTTGTTCTTTTGATGCACCGCCGTATCGTTTTCATAGATATGCTGGGGATGCCCCACCACCACGCCGGAACCACCGATCTGACCGATATAGTTGCCGGTGATCCGGCAGTCGTATACATCGTTTTCCAGATGAATGCCCTGATAGCCGGTGGCAGTCACCACATTGTCCAGCAGAGCAATATCGTGCGCCGAGGACACATGGATGGCGGCAGGCGGCACATCATAGGCGCGATAAAGGTCGTTGTGCCAGTTGCCGTTGGCGTATTTGGTCAGCACGGTGCACGCCTGTACCGTGGCGTTGCCATAGGAATCGCCCACCTTTTGCAGGTTCCAATCCGAATGGGCAAAGGTCAAGCCGCGAAACACCATGTGCTGCGCATACGCCTGGCGGGGAGCGGAGCCTTGGATGTCCACCAGCGTTTCCAGCTGCGGTACCACCACTTCGGCGGTCGCCATATCCTCGCCCGCGCGGGGAATGTAATACAATGTGCTGCCCTGCTGGTCAAAATAAAACTCGCCGGGCTGGCTCAGCCATTCAAACACATTGGACACCGTGTTGCTGCCGGTGGGTTTGTAGGCAGTGCCCCAGTTCATATTTTGTGCCATCGCGGCATAAGGCATTTGAAAATTCACCTGTGTGCCACCATCGGCAGCCGGTTCCAACGACGCGGCGCAAATGCGCTGCTTGATCCAGGTGGAGCCGGATTCCAATTCGATATTTTGCGGGTTACGGGTGTCGGACGGCAAGCCGAAGGATGCCGCAAACACATTGCCGGTGCTTTGGCTGCCGCCGATCCACGCCCAGTCCGCCTGCCCCTTGGTCACGGTATAGGTCCCCACCGCCCCAAGCGGCGTACCGGTGCGTTTGGTCATAGCGGCGCGCTGTCCGTTGACATACAGGGCGCGCAGCTTGCTGTCCCGCGTCCACGGCGTTTTGTAGGCGATCAGCCCATCCTTCAGCCATGTGACATCGGTGGCTTTTTCCCACGCGCTGCGCACCCGCCGTCCACCGCTGATGACCGGCTTGGTGTCGCCCGCCGCCTCATAGTAAATGGTGCAGCGGTCGGCGCCGGAATCCCGCTCATCAAACACCAGCGTTTGCGACAGCTCGTACACCCCGTCGCCAATCTTCACCACAATATCGCCCTGCGTTTTATCCAGCGCCCGCACGGCGTCTTTGGCTTTTTGGATGGTGGCAAACGGCCGATCTGCCGATCCGTCACCGGTGGCATCATCGCCGGATACCGCCACATACAATGTGTGCGCCACCGTCCGATCCGCCAATGCGGCATCGCTTGGCAGCGCTGCGCCCGACAGCGCTGCACTCCCCATCAGCAACGATACAGACAACATGATACTCAACACCTTTTTCATCAAACAATCCTCCCCGATTCAACCGCCGGCTGCGTGGTTTGGTGGTCGACCAACCGCCTTCCCTGTTATTATAGCGGAAGACGGCAGCCGTTTCTTCCGGTTTCAGGAGAATCCCTTCCAATTTTTTTGCAACATTGGGCGGGATGCCGTTACCCTTTTAGCGGATGGGCACGGTACTGGGCCGGGCTTTTGCCGGTGATGCGTTTGAACGAGGTATAAAAGTTGGACAGGTTGTTGAAGCCGCATGCCTGCGCAATATCCACCACCTCGCGATCGGTGGTGGTTAGCAGCTGGGTCGCCGCTGTAATGCGCACCCGGATGATGTATTCCCGCGGGCTAAGACCGTTGGCTGCGTGGAACACCCGCGAAAAATGCGACGGATGCAGATGCACCTGCTCCGCCAGCGCCGACAACGGCAGCGGTTCGGCGTAGTGCGCAGCGATATAGGACAAAATCCCCTCCATCTCGCGGCGACGGCTGGCTTGGGCGGGGGATTCGCCGGTTTTGGTCATATCGTAATACCGCAGCATATCCGCCAGAATGGTCAACAGCTTCACTTTGATAACGATCTCGTATCGGGGAAGTTGATCCACAAATTCCTGATGGATCTCGCGAAAGTGGCTTTGGATCGCGGGGAACGCCGGGTTTTGCCGATCCAGCTTGTGACGGAAATGAGAATTGCGGGTAAAAAACATCGCCAAAAACGCCTGATCCAACGAGTTGAGCGGATCCGACCAGATGAACCGCGGTTCAAACTCCACCGCGATATTCAGCATAGCGGTATCGCCGGTGTTCCACATCGCGTGGGATTCGATGTTGTTGAACAACACCATGTCCCCCGCTTCCACCGGATAGGTCAGATCGCCCACCCGGTATTCGCCGTGCCCCGAAAAGATCATGGACAATTCCAACGTGTGGTGGATGTGCGGCTCCATACGCGAACCGGCGTCCAGCTCGACGGTGGACATTTTCACCAGCACATCCCCCGGAATATGCAAAATATCCTCATGAAACCGAAATTCCATGCCCGACCCCTCCTTTTTCGATGCTTCTGTCCCCAGCATAACACGCCGCCGGAGCGGTGTCAATTTTCTCTGTACAAACGCCGCAGGTGCTGCTGGGCGGCGACCATGCAAAAATTGACGCGTGGCGCGGCGAGCAGAGCCGCACCCGCACCCGTCTGCGCCGCCCGGAGCTGTACGAGCAGTGGTGT
>OGYL01001396.1_pt1 | contig 18773 bp, 7 predicted proteins | sample 1576541 | NCBI WGS metagenome assembly OGYL01 (sample SAMEA3541551, study PRJEB24748) | human gut metagenome | biome: human gut; feature: human-associated habitat; material: faeces | place: China | collected 2012 | reverse complement strand
TCCCCAAAACCTCTTAATCCTGAGATGTTGTTTTATCCATTTGAAGAACAGTTCAACACTCCATCTGTTTCGATAAAGCGATAATATTAACTCCGCAGATGCATCAAGATTATTCGTTAGGAAGATGTATCGTGCACCGTCTTCAGGATTCTCAACGATAAGTTTTCTAAGTTCTTCGGGGTAATCCTTAGAACTTTTATAAACCGTAAAGCATCCTATTACATCCGAAACTACACCTTCCGGCAATCTTCGTTTCCAGGTTTTAGGCTTGATCCGTACATTTGTTTTGGCCCGTACAACGAAGAAAGCACCTATACGATTTATCGTATTAAGGTTACTGAAATCGTTATACCCTCGGTCGAATATGTAATGCGCTCCTGATTCGTATGGAATCTCAGGCATAGCCTTTGAATCGTGAATATTGGCAGGTGTAATATACACAAAAGCAGGCACTTTCGTTTCAATATCGTAGAGCGTATGCAACTTTATTCCGCCTTTATGTTTGCGAAATTTAGCCCACTCAAACACTGACAGACACAGATCAATTGTTGTAGAGTCAAATGCATAGACATGACCGTCAAGTTCGAATATTTTATTGATTCTACGCTTGCGGGCCTCTGCAATCATGAATGTTGCATACTCTTCGAATATGCGGTAGTTACGTTGCTCATTAGCCTTACTAAGATTGCTCCGCGTTACAGACTTCCCTATTCCGAGATGGTAAAGTTTTCCTGCATGAGCTTCCATAACTACAACCAGATCACGAAGGCTCTCTCGATTGGATAGCTGACCGAACATCATCGTTAGTAGTTGATTCCAACAGGTATAGCTCTTGATATATTTGTCGCCTTCATACTTCTTTACGAGATAGTTGAAGTGATTACGATCAAGAAATCGGGTTAATTGAGCAAAAACGAACTTGTCTTTATGCATAACGATCTGATTAATACCGCAAAAGTAAATTCAAATCCGTTGACTCACAAAACACTTATAACAAATTGAATTTCAATTATTTCAAAGAACTTCTATGATTTTTTAGTGGACACTAATGACTCAAAGAGTTTTCTTTGTATTTTTGGGGTCTCAGTGTTTGTTCCTTCTTGTTTTGACACATTTACATTTGCAGAATTAAATATCACAATAAAATATAAGTGTATATTTGAAAAGAAGAGTTGCAGTGAACTAACTTTGACACTAGTCTTAAATGACTATAGGCTGAATCAGACTGCAACTCTCTTAATAGGAGAACCTAGCCAGTTAGAATTGTAGGCTCACGACCTAATAAATGTATTAGCTGTTTCTCCTTCATGTTTAACTATAAATACAAAGTTATGAATTATTCTCATTTTGTAGGTCTTGATGTAGGGAAAAAAACTTTCGATGCATCATTAATGTCTGCGGACGAAAAAGAGTTGTCTCACAAGTCTTTTGATAACACTCCAGAAGGGATCCAATCTTTATTGGATTGGATAGCTGGTTATCATCTCTCTTTATCCAAACTCTTATTCTGTGCTGAAAACATGGGAAGTTATGTCACAGAGTTATCTGTTTCCAGTGTCTCCATGGGATTTTCCCTGGCTTTGGTTTGCCCGTTGACCATCAAGAAGTCCATAGGCTTGCAACGAGGCAAAAATGACCGCATTGACGCTAAAAGAATAGCGAATTATGCGGCATTACACTATCGAAAACTGGAGTTATACAAATTGCCTGACAAAGACTTGGTGAGATTACGAGGATGGATTATTATACGTGACAATTTAGTCAAGCAAAAAGTATCAAGCATAAAGTTATTGGAAACATTCTCCCAGATGGCTAAGTTGGCTAATGTGACAGAAGCCATTTCTTTTTTGGAAGAGCAGCTCAAGTCGATAAAAGAAAAGATCCTGGAGGTGGAAAAGGATATGGAGCAACTAATAGCTGTCAGTACATCGCTTTACACAAACTACCGGCTATTAAGAAGTATTAAAGGAATAGGAATTATCAATGCTATTGTATTACTGTGTGTTACTGACAATTTTCAAAGATTTGACAACCCGAGGAAATTTGCCTGCTATTGTGGGGTTGCCCCATTTGAACATACTTCAGGTATTTCCATACGGGGAAAAACACAGACTTCTTCATTGGCAAACAAAGAAGTAAAAGTATACCTTACCCGGGCAGCTATTACTACCATCTCTTGGAATCCACAGATGAAAGCATATTATAAAAGGAAAATAGCGGAGGGGAAACATAAAGCATCTGTAATCAATGCTGTAAGAGCTAAAATCATAGCAAGGTCTTTTGCTGTGATACGAAGGCAGACTCCATTTGTAACATTAGCCGTATAATAAAAAGGTCTCTAACTTCGAAAACATCTTAGGTTTAGGAAGTAGATATACACTTCTGAAGAGTAGTTATGTCTATATACGAACTTACCCAAGGATACGTTAATGTTCGTAAACTTGGGTAAGATTTTATAGATATTGTTTGGAGGGGACTTAGAATTCAGCCTTTTTCAAATTGCTACAAAAGTCTCAAGGAATTATTATCAAACCACTATTTTTTTTGGGGGGAGAGAGGAAATTTTGCTCCACTTGTTATTATACTTACTTTGATTAACCCTTTATACATATTTCTCTACTACTTCCAATTCTACCAAGGGGTTCACACACCATTTTATCATTCTAATATTCAACAAATTGCTGTGAAGGGCGTGAAACACCTACATAAAATCCGTTACAAGTATGTGACATGCTTAAAACTAATAGCTAATTTTATCACCTATTTTTACAGCAGTTAATTCAAGCGAAGAACACGATAAATTATAAAAGCACTTTTATGTATACTAAGAAATTTACCTTTTTGATTTTGTCCACATTATTGAGTATAGACGTTGTTGGACAAGAAGAAGTTACAAATGCATTCAATGATTTGCAACGTACAGGAATTGTTCAGGAAGATCAGTCCATCATGAGAAAGGTACCATCAGATCAGCAGGTAGAGGCTTTGATCCAGAAACGACCTGATGCCGGTTTCTTTTGCTTTACGGAAGATCGAGAACATGATATCCGGTTGAAAGATCAAATTCCTCTTCACTGGATCGAACGGACAGAACAAGAACGTTCCTTGTTTAAAGGGAAGGCTCTGCCTGGTGAATTTTATACCTGGCAAATCGGAGTGTATGCTCCGTATAATAAACTGGAGCATATATCGGTCTCTTTTTCTGATTTGAAGAACGAACGTGGAGATAAAATTAAAGCTTCTGCCTTGACTTGTTTCAATACGAATGGAATTGATAAATATGGTAAACCGATTCAATTTCCAGTCCAGGTAGAAAAAGGTGATGTGCAACCTCTTTGGATCGGTATGGATATTCCAACTCATGCTAGTGGTGTTTACAAAGGAAATGTATGGATTCATGTAAATGATGAGAAGAAGGCTTGTGTTTCCGTCGAATTACGTGTCAGTGGAGAAGCCATTGCCAATCATGGAGATGATGAAGGATGGAGAAAAACCCGACTTCGCTGGCTGAATGCAACGATCGGAAATGACGATAAGCCAACAACTCCTTATACACCCGTAACGGTAAAAGATAAAGTCTTAACCTGGCTTGGAGGAAAGATCCATCTGACCGCTGCCGGATTGCCATCTTCTATCACTACTTGCTATGATGCCAATAATAATCTGTCGGACGCTACGAATGAAATATTGGCAGAAGAGATGAAATTCATTATTGAGACAGATCAAGGAGAGGAGATTCTTAAAGGAGGGAAAGTTCGGATTCTGAAACAAAACCAAACGAATATTACTTGGAGTTCCGAACAGTCCAACTCCCGTTTTCAAGTTAGTTGTAACGGCGATTTCGGATTTGATGGAATCAGCAATATTTCGATTCAAGTAAAAGCTAAACAACATGTTTCAGTGAAGGATATCCGACTGGAAGTTCCTTATTCCAGCTATGCTTCTAAATATATGATGGGTTTAGGACATAAAGGAGGTTTCCGTCCGGATTCTTTAATTTCCTGGAATTGGGAGATAGAAAAACACCAGGATAAAATATGGATGGGAAATGTCAATGCCGGAATGAATTTACGATTCATGAATGATCATTTCGTTCGTCCGCTTGTCAACATTTACTATGCGCTTGGAAAACTTAATCTCCCAGAATCATGGGGTAATCAGAATAAGGGAGGAATTAATATCTATCCTACTACTCATGGAACAACCAAATTAGTAGCTTATAGTGGCGAACGCTCGATGGAAAAAGGAGATAAGTTATCTTATAACTTTGATATGCAGATAACTCCTGTCAAACCCATTAATTGGAAAAAACAGGTGACCAATCGGTTTTATCATTCCAATTCTGATTTAAGTGCCAATTATATCGATGAAGCGCTCAAAAACGGAGCCAATTTGATTAATGTCCATCATAAAAAGGATATTTATCCATTTATCAATTACCCGTATCATGATGATGCTGTATCTGATCTGAAAGCTTTTATTCAGAAAGCACATCAGAAAAATCTGGGAGTTCGTTTATATTATACAACTCGAGAACTGACTGTTAAGATTCCGGAGTTATGGGCTTTACGAAGCTTGGGAAGTGAAGTAATACATGACGGACCGGGAAAAGATACACGTACACTTATCCATCCGAACGGGCCGAATGAATGGTTAAATAAGAACCTGACCACTCATTTTATTCCTGCCTGGTATAATGCGTTTAATGAAGGGAAATATGCTGGCGATATGGACATTTCTGTCATTACGACTCCTGATTCCCGTTGGAACAATTACTATTTGGCCGGATTAGACTGGATGGTTAAGAATTTAGGTATCGATGGTGTTTATATTGACGATAGTGCTTTGGATCGGAAAACTATTCAACGTGCCCGCAGAATTCTTGATTCGGACGGAAAAGAGCGACTGATTGATATTCACTCTTGGAATCACATGAATAAATGGGCTGGCTTTGCCAACTCTCTCCATCTATACACAGAATTACTTCCTTACGTAGATCGGACTTGGATTGGTGAAGGTTTTCCGGCAAACAATACGGCAGATTTCTGGCTGGTAGAAATGTCGGGTATTCCTTTTGGCTTGCTTAGTGAGACATTAGATGCACGGAATCAGTTCAGAGGATTAGTCTATGGCATGTTACCTCGTTTACCATGGAGTGGAAATCCGGTTCCTCTTTGGAATCTATTTGATCAGTTTGACATGAAGAATGCTTCCATCCACGGATACTGGGATGAACAATGCCCTGTTAAAACAGACAATAAAAATTTACCAGCCACAGTATTTGTCAATGGAGATAAAGCGCTGGTCGTTATCGCTAATTGGACAGATCTGCCTCAAACAGCCAAAATTCAGATTAACGAAAAGGCACTTGGATTCAAACCAACCAAGTTCACTTTACCGGAAGTCAGAAATCTTCAATGGGGAGGAAAGCTATCCAACCTGAACAATTGTGAAATTTTGGGTAGAAGTGGTATGATCGTTTGGTTAGAGAAGTAAGTTTAAATATCTAAATCAACATATTATGAAACATATATTATATTTATTATTAATTGTCTCCCTATTTAGTTGTACAACTAAACAGATAGAGTTAGAAACGGATTCCCTTTCTTTGAGATTAGATGATAATGGAAAAATTATTGGTCTAATCGATAAATTATCTGGGACCGATTACAATCCAAAAGAAAAAGATTCTTATCTATTACTCTTAAGAGTTGACACAACTTATCATCAACCACAGCAGTTGGAATGGATAGAAAAAGATAAGTCTTTAAGGTTGACTTATCCGACATGTAATGCAACCGTAGATTTGAATGTTCTGGCTAAATCGAAATACATTCGATTTGAGATCAGTTCTTATCAAGCAAATGAACAAGTAGATATTGCCTTATGGGGACCTTATGCGACAACCATCAACAGAACAGTTGGAGAATGTGTCGGAGTTGTTAGAGATTCTGTTTTTGCCATAGGTATTCAAGCTTTAAACTCGAAAACATTAGGAGGTTTTCCTTCTGAAGAATCAGATGTTGATCCGGCTTATGACATATTTGCAACTACTTCTTTAGTAGATGTTGATAAAAACATTAAAGTATTATACAGAGGCCAAACTGCATTTCCCAAAGAATATGGAAGTATCATACAAGCTTATTGTCGGGATCGCTCTAAAGACAGAATTATTCCAAACTGGAATCATACACATTATGTAGCACCGGCTTATCAAGATGGCGGAATTGTAGGTTCTAAAATAGCCCTCTTTGGTTGTCCCGAACCCCAAACATTGGATTATCTAGAAGTTATAGAATTGGAAGAAAATTTACCTCATCCAACCTTAGATGGAGTATGGGCTAAAAAAAGTCCCTTGGCTAGTCAGGCTTATATCATCTATCCGTTTAATGAAAAGAACATCAAAGAAGCTTTGGAGTTCACAAAACAAACTGGATTAAAATATTTATATCACGGTGGTCCGTTCAGTGAATGGGGACATTTCGTTTTAAATCCAAATGAATTCCCTTCAGGATGGGAAGGATTAAAAAAGTGTGTTGATATAGCAAAAGCAGAAGGCATTAAATTAGGTGTACATACATTATCTAATTTCATTACTACAAATGACAAATATGTAACTCCAATTCCAGATAAACGTTTAGCTATTGTTGGGGCTTCACAAATCAGTAAAGACATCGATAAAACCTGTAAAGAAATAGAAATTGATGATCCTCTGTTCTTCAACCAAATGAAGAACAATAATCTACATGGAGTCAGAATTGGAAATGAGTTGATCAGATATGAACGAGTTAGTGAAAATGCACCTTGGAAACTATTAAATTGTGAAAGAGGTGCATGGGGAACCCAAGCTGACAACCACAAAAAAGGAGAAGAAATTGTCAAATTGATGGATCATGGCTATAAAACATTCCTTACAAACATCGAATTAACCCAAGAAATAGCAAGGACTATTGCTGATTTATTTAATCAAACCGGAATTCGTCAGATCTCTTTTGATGGGTTAGAAGGTTGTAATTCCACAGGAATGGGACAATATGGCGTTAACTTGATGATGGAGGAATGGTATAATCATTTAAATCCAGAATACCATGATAATATCAATGATGCCAGCATGACAACTCATTTCAATTGGCATATTTTTACCAGAATGAATTGGGGAGAACCTTGGTATGCTGGTTTCAGAGAGAGTCAGATGGGTTACAGACTCATGAATCAAGACTTTTACAGACGTAATTTGATTCCGTGTATGCTTGGCTGGTTTAAACTGGACGCCAATACTTCTATTGAAGATATAAATTGGCTGTTGGCCCGCTCAGCTGCATTTAATGCAGGTTATACATTAGTCACCGATGGAGAGAAAGTAGCAAACAACGGACAGTCCAAAGAGATTATTCAAGCTATTAAAGAATGGGAAAAAGCTCGCCTGAATGGTGCATTTCCCACTGAACTTAGAAAAAAAATGGAACATATAGCCAACGAATATCGTTTAGAACCAACAAGCGAGAACCGTTGGAATCTATATAGCTGCAAGCCTGTTCGGTTCTCACATCAGAATGTAGTTCGCCAACCAGGGGAACCTGTTGTTTCCAAATGGGAATATGACAATCCCTACAAGAGACAACCTTTACAATTTATATTGAAAGCGAATGACGTTGTCAGTGATATTTCTATAGAAATAGGAAATTTCTCTACCGTAAACATTCCTGTGAAACTAAAAGAGGGGGAAGCCATACGATATACCGGAAATTCTGAAATTCAAATCTGCGATAAGAATTGGAATATCTTACAGCGAATTTTTATCGACTCCTCAAAATTGGAAGTTCCTCAAGGAAAGTCTTCTCTTATTTTCAGTTGTAAATTTGCATCACAAGAAAATCAAGAAAAGAAATTATCGGCTGAATTTAAAACTTATTCAGATGCTATTACCTTGCAGTGTAAATAAATCTTAATACAATAATCTCATGAAATTAAAATGTTTATTATTAGCGGTTATATCTGCGCTATTGACAGCTTGTGCCAAAGATCCGCAAATACAGGCTGCTTATGATTTGATAGAGCGTGTAACGCCGGGTTACAGCGATCAATTCAAACTGGAGTTAATCGAACCTGTAGAAGGTATGGATGCATATGAAATTTCTTCAGACGGAGACAAGGTGGTTTTAAAAGGGAATAATCCGGTAGCCATTGCTACTGCCTTCAACCAGTATTTAAAATATACTTGTAACGTACATATTTCCTGGCTGGGAAACCGTTTGGATTTACCAGAAAAGTTACCGTTACCCACAGAGACAATCAAGAATACCATCAATGGAAAGTACAGAGTTTATTTGAATTACTGTACATTCAGTTATTCTACACCTTGGTGGGATTGGAAACGCTGGCAATGGGAGATTGATTATATGGCAATGAATTCTATCAATATGCCACTATCTGTTGTCGGGTTAGAAGCTGTTTGGTATAATACGTTGTTAAAACACAAATTTACGGACGAAGAAGCACGGACTTTCTTGGCCGGTCCCGGACATTTTGCTTGGCAATGGATGCAGAATTTACAAAGTTATGGTGGTCCGTTACCTAAATCTTGGATTGACAAACATATCGTTTTAGGGAAACAGATCATTGAACGGGAGCTTGAATTGGGAATGAAACCCATTCAGCAAGGATTTTCCGGTTATGTTCCTCGTGAACTAAAAGAAAAGTATCCAGAGGCAAAAATACAATTACAACCTTCCTGGTGTGGTTTTACAGGAGCTGCTCAGTTAGATCCAACTGATCCTTTATTTGCAATCATCGGTCGGGATTTCCTGGAAGAAGAGAAAAAGCTGTTTGGTGCCCATGGTGTTTATGCGGCAGATCCTTTCCACGAAAGTGCACCTCCTGTCGATACGCCTGAGTATTTACATGCAGTAGGAGAGTCTATTAATAAGTTGTTCCATGAATTTGATCCAAACTCTATTTGGGTAATGATGGCTTGGAGCTTGAGAGAACCTATTGTGAAAGCTGTTCCTAAAGAACAACTTTTAATTCTAGATCTAAACGGAGAAAGAAGCCAACAAACAGATGCATATTGGGGATATCCTTTTATCGCTGGGAACTTACATAACTTCGGAGGCCGTATCAATATGCATGGCGATTTGAGGTTGTTAGCAAGTAATCAATATATAAATGCAGCCAGGAAATCATCAAATGTATCTGGAAATGGAATCTTTATGGAAGCAATCGAACAGAATCCTGTTTATTACGAGCTAGCTTTTGAAATGCCTCTTCACAAGGATGAAGTAGACTTGGATAGTTGGTTATGCGACTATGTAAAAAGAAGATACGGAGAACCTACCACTTATACGCATGAAGCTTGGAGATGTTTGTTAGAAGGCCCTTACAGACCCGGGACTAATGGAACAGAACGTAGCTCAATCATTGCAGCGCGCCCTGCTGTCGATGTGAAAAAGTCCGGACCTAATGCCGGTTTGGGTATTCCGTATTCTCCCTTACTTATTATCCAGGCTCAAGACTTATTATTGAAAAACGCAGATCAACTAAAAAATTCGGATGCTTATCGGTTTGACATTGTCGATATACAACGCCAAATGATGTCCAACTTAGGACAGGCCATCCATAAGAAAGCTGCTGAAGCGTTTAAGAAGCAGGATAAAGAGGCTTTTGCTTTACATAGCGGACGTTTCCTGGAAATGTTGAAGGATGTAGACAGGCTGTTGCGTACACGTTCTGAATTTAATTTCGACAAATGGCTTACACAGGCTCGCTCTTGGGGAGACACGGATGCTGAAAAAGATCTTTTCGAAAAGGATGCAACAGCACTCGTTACCATTTGGGGCGCCGACGGAGATCCGATCATCTTTGATTATTCATGGAGAGAATGGACCGGACTAATCGGAAACTATTATCTTCCCCGCTGGGAAAAGTTTTATGCCATGTTACAAGAACATTTGGATAAAGGCACAAAATACCAGGAAGAAGGATTACCTCAAGTTTATGGTCGTGAAACGTTCCGGGCAAATGATTTCTATAACCAGCTGGCTGATTGGGAACTGAATTTTGTAAATACACCGAATAAAGCCAGAAATCCGATCACTGTTGGTGACGAAATCGAGATTGCACAAGAACTGTATCACAAATATGCGAAACTGGCTAAAGAATATTATACAGACGAAATAGGTGCCGACAAGATAAATGAAGGAAATATCTTCGAAAACTTAGGCGAATAAAATTGACATATCACCAATAATCCCTACTTTTGTAGAGAGCCTTAGGATGAGCTTCCATAAAAAGAAATATTTTTTATGAAGGCTCATCTTTAAGTTTTATACCCAAAATATTTATCAAGTTACCTGGTTGGCAAATCCAGTTGTTAATACAGTCACATACCTAAAAACATAGTTAAAATGAAGAAGTATTTATTGTCTTGCTTATTATGTTTCTTTACGCTTGTTCCTTTTTATGGGCAACGAGTATTGTTTCCAACTCCTTCGTCTTATTCACAAGATAAAGGGAATTGTAATATTGGCCGGTTGGCAAGTGTTTCAGGAACAGGAAATGAAGCCTCTCAGTTAGCCGAAAGTCTGAAAGCCGAATTACAGCATCTTCCATTATCAGCAACGGAAGGAGGAACTATCCAATTCGTTTTGGATGAAAAGAATGGATTATCTGAAGAAGCCTACCAGCTGACGGTAACAGTAGAAAAGGTATTACTTGAAGCCTCAGCGGTTGCCGGTTTGTTTCATGCCAAAGAAGCCCTTTTACAGATGCTCCGTTTCGGAAAAGGAAGCCTGCAATGTTGCCGGATTCAGAATCACCCGCGTTATGCCTGGCGTGGATTTATGCTAGATGAAAGCCGGCATTTCTTTGGAAAGGAGAAGGTGAAGCAATATCTGGATCTGATGGCATCGCTGCACCTGAACGTATTTCACTGGCACCTGACGGACGAACCCGGTTGGCGTATTGAAATCAAACGTTTCCCGAAACTGACACAAGAAGGGGCTATCGGAAACTGGCATGATCCCAAGGCTCCGGCGGCTTTTTATACACAGGAAGATATCAAAGAGATTGTAGCTTATGCAGCAGAACGTCAGATCATGGTTGTACCGGAATTTGATATGCCGGGTCATGCGACTGCTGTTTGCCGGGCTTATCCCGAAGTATCGGGTGGAGGAGAAGGTCGTTGGGCACACTTTACGTTCCATCCTTGTAAGGAAGAGACGTACACCTTTATCAGTCAGATCTTCGATGAACTCTTTGCCTTGTTTCCTTCTCCTTACATCCATATAGGAGGAGACGAAGTTCATTACGGCAACCAAAGTTGGTTCACGGATCCGGAAATACAGCAATTCATCCAAGATAAAAAGTTAGGCAACGAAACCGGTTTGGAACATTACTTTATCCGCCGTATTGCTGATATCGTTGCTTCAAAAGGGAAAACGATTATTGCCTGGGACGAAGCCATCGACGCGGGTGTTTCTCCCGATAAATTAATTGTCATGTGGTGGCGTCACGACCGTAAGCATCAATTGGTAAAGGCTTTGGAAAACGGTTATCGGGTAATCATGACGCCACGTCGGCCTTTCTATGGGGATTTCGTTCAATACGGAAGTCATAAAGTCGGACGTTTCTGGAACGGATATAACCCGATAGAAGACGTTTACCGGTTTCCCTCTCAAGTATCCAACCTGATGCTTGGCTATGAAGATCAGATTCTAGGTTTGCAATTCTCGTTGTGGACAGAACGCGTAGCGGATAACAAACGACTTGATTTCATGACCTTCCCCCGTTTGATTGCAACGGCCGAAGCCGGTTGGACTATCGAGAAGAAGAAAGATTATAGTTTGTTCATGCAAAAACTCCCTTATTTCCTGGAATTACTGGATACGTACGGAATTTATTATTTCAATCCGTTTGCCCCGGATACAACCCCGGAACCATCTGCTCCTGAGAAGGAAGATGTTCTGCAAAACGGATAATATATTCGTATAAACCTGCTTTATCATTCTCATAAAATATATAACATATTATTTAATTCACAATTGTGATGCAACCAATTCACTAATATGATTTAATTACATCACAATAGTGAATTAATTGATTCATATTGGTGAATTAATTAAATTGTAATAGAAAAAACACGAAAATCAACCGACTAAATAAGAGTTTCTCAATGTATTAGGGAAAAGATTGGCAATAACTTTTCTCTGTTATTCAATCCTTCTTCAGGCAAGCCATTCATAAAAATCAGAAAATCAAAAAACAAATCGGGAATTTGATTTTTCCTTTCGGATACGTATCTTTGTGAAAATTGTTCTTAAGCGGGCATAAGACTTGGGAAAATATGGAATGGAGTTGCGAAGAAGACATCATCCGTGATCTGCAACACGGAGACAGAAAGGCTTATTCTTTTCTGTTCAAGAAATATTACCCCATGCTATGTGCCTATTGTTCACGTTTTGTCTCACTGGAAGATGCCGAAGAAATTGTGCAAGATACCCTGTTTTGGTTATGGAAGAGCCGGGAAGAGATTTGCATCAACAAGTCATTGGGGCAATATCTGTTACGGACGGTTTATCATAAAGCACTGAATCAGATTGAACACCAAAAGGTTCAGACAAATGCCGAAACCATTTTCTACGAACAAATGCAATACCTGCTGCATGATACCGATTATTATCAGCTGGAAGAACTGCAGAAAGTGATGAAACAGGCCATAGAAGCGTTGCCTCCCAGTTACCGGGAGGCATTCGTCATGCACCGCTTCCAACAGATGAGCTATAAGGAAATTGCCGATCAGCTGCATGTTTCCACCAAAACAGTAGACTATCGTATCCAGCAAGCCCTAAAACAATTACGGACAGACCTGAAGGATTATCTTCCATTGCTCATTTTATTGTCTTTGAATTAAGACACAAATTTTATACATAAATAGCCTTATAACTATAAATTTATCTGTGTATATTTGCATCTGATAACTTAATGTTAGCGCTAATCGTGTTTTTATAACTTAATTCAATAGAACTATTATGCAGACAAAAGTTTTAGTTTTAGCTTTGGCCTCATGTATGGCATTCAGCACAACATCGGCTCAAAGTAATGAAGGGAAAAAGATGAAAGCCTACATGGTGGCTGATGCCCATTTGGACACTCAATGGAACTGGGATATTCAGACAACCATCAAACAGTATGTATGGAACACTTTAAGTCAGAATCTCTATTTACTCGACAAGTACCCGAATTATGTATTTAATTTTGAGGGAGCGGTAAAGTACTCATGGATGAAAGAATATTATCCGGAGCAATATGAGAAGATGAAAAAGTACGTTGCCAACGGACGCTGGCATCTTACCGGTAGTGGTTGGGATGCCAATGAAACTGTAATTGTATCTCCGGAATCATGGCTACGTAATGTCCTGTTAGGTCAAAACTTCTATCGCACAGAGTTCGGAAAGGAAAGCACAGATATATTCCTGCCAGACTGTTTCGGATTCAGTTATTTCATTCCTACATTAGCTTCGCATTGCGGACTGATAGGTTTTTCCACACAGAAACTCGGCTGGAGAAACAATGCTTTCTTTGAAGGTGGAAAGAAATATCCGTTTACCATCGGACTTTGGCAAGGTGTTGACGGTAGTCGCATCATGATGACACATGGATTTGGTTACGGAGAAAGATTCAAAGACAGTGATCTATCTTCAAACAAGAGACTGATGAGAGAAATCTCTGAAAGCCCACTCAACATGGTTTACCGATATTATGGAACAGGTGATACGGGCGGATCACCCAACCTTCCTTCCGTACGGGCTGTCGAGAAAGGTATCAAGGGCGATGGTCCGATCGAAATAATAAGTGCGACAAGTGACCAATTGTATAAAGACTTCCTGCCTTATGAAAATCATCCCGAACTGCCGGTATATGACGGTGAATTATTCATGGATGTACATGGTACAGGATGTTATACCTCACAGGCAACCATGAAACTTTATAACCGTCAGAACGAACAGTTGGGTGATGCTGCTGAACGAGCATCTGTAGTAGCAGAATGGTTAGGACAAGTTGAGTATCCACAACGTGATCTTACAGAGAGCTGGAAACGTGTATTCCTGCATCAGTTCCACGATGACCTGCCAGGAACAAGTATTCCGCGAGCATACGAATTCTCATGGAACGATGAACTCATCTCATTGCAACGTTTCTCAAAGAATCTGACCAACGCCGTAAGCGGAGTAGCAAACCGAATGAATACAAATGTATCAGGTACTCCTGTGATTATATACAACACTCAGGCATATCCTGTAAGTAATGTTACAACGATAACACTACCGGACATGGCTGCTTCATATCATGTGACGGATGCCAAAGGTCGCAAGGTTGCTTCTCAGGTTGTAACCGATTCAAAAGGAAACCGTAGCCTACTTGTTGATGCAACTGTTCCAGGTACAGGATTTTCTGTATACAGCGTGAAGGCTGGAGGTAAAGCTTCTGCAACTGTATCGAAAAATGTTGATGTAATTGAGAATTCCGTTTATAAGATAACAGTCGATAAACAAGGTAATATTTCGTCTCTTGTTGACAAGCGCAACGGCAAAGAACTTGTTGCTTCTGGCAAATCTATAGGTCTTGTAGTATTTGACAACTGTAAGTCTGAAGCATGGCCGGCATGGGAAATACTTAAACACACAGTTGATAAAGAACCGGTGATTGTACAGGAAAATGTAAGCGTAAAAATGGTAGAGGACGGTCCGCTACGCAAATCACTACTTATCACCAAGAGTTATGGAGACTCAAAGATCAACCAGTATATACGTCTGTATGAAGGAAGTCAGGCCGATCGTATCGACTTTTACAATGAAGTTGACTGGCACTCACTCAATGCGCTGCTGAAAGTACAGTTCCCGCTCAACGTAAGTAATGAGAAAGCCACTTACGACATCGGTTTGGGAAGTGTAGAGCGTGGTAACAATCGCGACAATAGTTACGAAGTTTATTCTCATCAATGGACGGATCTTACAGATCGTTCAGGCGACTATGGAGTAACGATACTCAATGACTGTAAATACGGATGGGATAAGCCCAACGACAATACAATTCGTCTGTCACTTCTCTATTCTCCCAAGCCAGGAAACGGTTATACCTATCAAAAGCGTCAAGATTTCGGATATCACGAGTTTACATACAGCCTCATTGGCCATGAAGGACAGCTCGATAAGGCAAATACTGTACAGAGAGCAACTGCCTACAACAGTCCGTTGAATGCTTTCGAATCACCTAAGCACAAAGGTGATCTGGGACGTGAATTCTCTTTCGTATCATCAGACAACAATAATGTAGTAGTTCGTGCCTTAAAGAAGGCAGAAAACGGCGACGAATATGTAATACGTGTTTATGAAACAGCTGGAAAAGATTCTCAAACAGCCAACATCACCTTTGCTTCGAATATTGTTAAAGCGGTTGAAGCCGACGGAACAGAGAAGGAGATAGGTAGCGCATCATTCAGTGGTAACAAACTGAACGTAAATATCAAGCCATTCAGCGTTAAGACTTACCGCCTGAAACTTGAAAACAATGTATCAGAAAAAGCCGGCACATGTTATGCAAATGCACAGAGTCTGAAACTCCCGTTCAACAAGAATTGTTTCTCTCATAACGGATTCCGGGCTGCCGGTGACTTTGAAGGCGGAAACAGTTATGCAGCTGAACTTTTGCCTCAAAAAGGACTTACGGTAGATGGAGTACATTTCACATTCGGCGAAATGGATAGTTATAACGGATTGACTTGTCAAGGTGATACAATCAAATTACCTGCCGATGGCAACTATAATAAAGTATATCTGCTTGCCGCTTCATCAGCTGGCGACCGTAAAGCTACCTTCACTGTCGGTAACAACAAACAGACTGTCAACGTTCCTTATTATACTGGCTTTATAGGACAATGGGGGCATGAAGGTCACACTCAAGGATATCTGAAAGATGCTAATATCGCCTATGTCGGTACTCACAGTCACTCAAGATTTGAAGACCGTGCATATGAATTTACTTATATGTTCAAATATGGCATTGATATCCCTAAAGGAGTTACTGAAATCATTCTTCCAACAGACAAGAATGTAGTAATATTTGCGGCAACTACCGTAAATGAAAGTAATACGGTAAAACCTGCATGCACGTTATTCCGTACAAACAATAAGGGTAATGATATTGACGCCCAAATGTCTCGTACCAATATACTTAAAGGAGCAAAGATCATTTCAGTGTCGGGTGCAGTGAATGCAAATGAATCTGCTGAGAAACTGATTGATGGTAATATGGAAACCAAATGGTGCGACACGAACAATGCACCTAACTATGTTGCCTTCGACCTGGGAAGTGAAAAGACATTTAGCGGATGGAGAATCGTAAATGCTGGTTCTGAAGAAACAAGCTACATCACTCGTGCATGTCTGTTACAGGTTCGTAACTCACTGACGGAAGAATGGAAGACGATTGACATGATCGACGGTAATAAAAACAACGACGTAAATCGTAACATCAATGCTACAAAAGCACGCTATGTACGTTTGTATGTAACCGGACCGGCACAGTCTGTCAATGAAAGTACAACACGTATATACGAATTCGAACTATTTCAATAAATAAGATCGATTAAGTGATATCACATAGCGGTTGTCTTACCTGTATTGGTAAGGCAGCCGCTTTTCATATAGTTGAGCGACAAATGTTTCTAAAACCAAAAAGCTACCGGGAATTTGATTTTTCCCAAGGGATACGTATCTTTGTGAAATCATTATTGAACAAGTCTTACAGCCTTGTTCAATAATGTATTCATGTTGCTGATCTTATTTCCAGCAAACAAAGGCTTCGGAATAGTATTATTTTATCAATCTCAATAAATTATCATGACAAAACAAATGTATCTTTTCCTATGGGTGTTAATTTGTTTAATGCCTTTTTCTATTACTCGGGCAGAAGCCAATAAGAAGCCGTTTGTGATTCCTGAATTGAAAGAATGGAAAGGGGCAAACGGTGATTTCATCCCTGGGAATACGCCTCGTATCACTTATTCGGAAAAAGAGAATGGAAGCCGTCAGGTAGCTGAACAACTGGCTGCCGATTATCAGACTTTATTTGGGAAACAGATTCCGGTTGTTGCCGGTAAAGGAAAAGCCGGAGACTTTGTCTTACAGCTTAAGGCCGACAAGAAACTGGGAGATGAAGGATATGCCATTCAGATTAAAGACCGGGTGATACTGACTGCCCCTACTACCAAAGGGCTTTTCTGGGCAACACGTACCTTACTTCAACTGGCAGAACAAGACGAACAGCAGGCATTGCCTAAAGGAGAGATCCGAGATTTTCCGGATTATGCCATCCGCGGTTTTATGTTGGACTGCGGACGAAAGTTTATCCCAATGTCTTTCCTGCGGGATTATGTCAAGATCATGTCGTATTATAAAATGAATACGTTCCAGATCCATTTGAATGATAATGCCTTCAAACAGTTCTTCGAACACGACTGGATGAAAACTTATGCGGCATTCCGCCTGGAATCAGAAACTTTTCCGGGATTAGCTGCTCCCGACGGACACTATACCAAGAAAGAATTTATCGAACTGCAGTTATTGGCCGACAGTCTAGGTGTAGAAATTATTCCGGAAATAGATGTTCCGGCTCACTCTTTGGCACTTACTCAGTATTGTCCGGAAATAGGAAGTCAGGAATATGGTATGGACCACCTGGATTTATTCAACCCAAAGACATACGAATTTGTGGATGCCCTGTTCAAAGAATATCTGGAAGGAGAAAATCCGGTGTTCCGAGGACCACGTGTACATATCGGTACAGATGAATATTCCAATAAGAAGAAAGACGTCGTAGAGAAGTTCCGTGCCTTTACCGATCATTATATCCGTTATGTAGAAAGTTTCGGAAAACAAGCCTGCGTCTGGGGCGCTTTGACACATGCCAAAGGCGACACGCCTGTCAAATCAGAAAATGTACTGATGTCTGCCTGGTATAACGGATATGCTGATCCAGCTGAGATGATGAAACAAGGTTATCAATTGATCAGTATTCCTGACGGTTTATTATATATTGTTCCGGCAGCCGGTTATTATTATGATTATCTGAATACAGAAAAACTATATCAGGAATGGACTCCGGTTCAAATAGGAAAGGCGGTCTTTGAAGAGCATCATCCACAAATATCCGGCGGTATGTTCGCCGTATGGAACGACCACTACGGAAACGGAATATCCACCAAAGATATTCATGACCGTGCTTATCCGGCGATGCAAACATTGGCTGTCAAGATGTGGACAGGTAAAAGTACAACTCTGCCTTATCAGGAATTTAACGTAGATCGCTTACTTCTCAGTGAAGCTCCAGGCGTCAACGTGGCCGGTCGGGTAGGAAAGGAACCTGCTTGTGTGATGGAATTACCTCAAATCGAATCCGGACAAATGACCGAATTAAAAGAAATCGGTTATCCTTATTCTGTCTCTTTCGAAATTGAGGGAGCGAAAGAAGAACCAGGGACCGTCTTGTTCCGTTCACCCGATGCCGTAGTTTATCTGGCTGATCCGATTACCGGACGTTTAGGATTTGCACGCGATGGCTATCTGAATACCTTTAATTATTATCTTCCGGTAGGACAAAAAGTAAAGCTAACTATTTCGGGAGACAATAAACATACAGCATTATATGTCAACGATCAACTGAAAGATGATCTGACGATCCAGAAACGTTGGTTCAATGAAGGTAAAGACAAGATGAAT
>OGYL01001393.1_pt1 | contig 18776 bp, 17 predicted proteins | sample 1576541 | NCBI WGS metagenome assembly OGYL01 (sample SAMEA3541551, study PRJEB24748) | human gut metagenome | biome: human gut; feature: human-associated habitat; material: faeces | place: China | collected 2012 | reverse complement strand
CCAAAGCGCAAAAAAATCGTTCATTTTTCTCCTTTCTCATCGGCAGAATACGGTATAGAAAAAGTGCTTCCTTTATTTCTCCCGGCCTGCGGGCCGTACCTGCGGAAATGAAGAAAACACCTGGATGATTCCAAGTCCGCCCCACCCGGTGGCGGAGCAGTATGTATGTATTATAGCATAATCAGGGCTGCTCTGCGGCCCCGGGTTCACTGCATACATCCACCCTAAATTGCACTGTGCATCAGCATTTCCCTGTTCCGCCGCTTTCAGATACCACTCCAACGCTTTTTCATAGGATTGTTCAACGCCAAGACCATTTTTATACATAAGCCCTAAAACGTTCCGTGCATCAGCAAGTCCCTGTTCGGCAGCTTTCAGATACCATTCCACTGCTTTTTCATAGGATTCTTCAACGCCATCACCTTTTTCATACATAAGCCCTAAATTCCACTGTGCCTGAGCATCTCCCTGTTCCGCAGCTTTCTGCCACCACTCCCGTGCTTTCTCATAGGATCGCTCAACGCCAGTACCATTTAGATGGGATGATGTACCTCATTGTGCGGGGGGACATTCATGATGTGCTTGAGACCATCGCAGACAATGGCGGCGTCATCACCACGCGGCGCATAAGCGGGGGAGGCTGGCTCCCGGATGGCAGCTGGGTCGAGGATACGCCGGAATTCACGTACCAGACCCGTTATTTTTCCGTACTGCTGGACAGTGATGGTACGGCCAAGGTGACGAATATCAATCACATCGCTGCCTTTTCGGCGGAAAGTGCGGTAGAGGCGGCGGTGGCTGCGGTGAAGACCGGGGAGAGCGAAGGCTATTTCCAAAAGCAGAAGGGGACCTATGCATACCATGTGAGCCGTACCACGGATGGCGATCTGCTGGTCGTCATTCTGGACTGCACGCGCGATCTCTCGGCGGTGAAGGCCTTCCTGAAATATTCTTCTCTCTTCGGGCTGCTCTGCCTTCTGCTTTTCGTTGGTATCGTGACGGTGCTTTCGGGGATCGCGATCCGCCCCTTCGTCAGAAATATGGAGAACCAGAAGCGATTCATTACGAATGCCAGCCATGAGCTGAAGACGCCGATCGCGATCATTTCCGCGAATGCGGAGGCGATGGAGCTGATCAACGGCAAGAACGAGTGGACGGGCAATATCATTGCGCAGGTGAAGCGCCTCTCGCTCCTCATCAATGACCTTGTGCTGCTCTCTAAGATCGGGGAGACGTCGGCCAAGGATCTGACGCTTGTCGATACGGATCTTTCGGAGGCGGTGAAGAGCAGCGCGGGCAGCTTCCGCCAGATGATCGAGGACGTGGGGAAGACGCTCTCTGTGGAAGCGGGAAGCGGCATCCATGCGAAGGTCGAGCCGCGACTCTTCTCGGAGATCGTAAGCATCCTTCTGGACAATGCGGTCAAGTACTGTGATGAGAAGGGAACGATCATCGCCCGCCTTGAGAAACATAAAAAGGGCGTGATCCTCTCTGTCTCCAATCCGTATCAGGAGGGAGCGTCAGAGGACTATGAGCGCTTCTTTGAGCTATTCTACCGCGGAGATACATCGCATAGCAGCAAAAGGTCCGGCTATGGCATCGGCCTTGCCATGGCGCGCGACATGGCAAGGCTCATGAAGGGAAGTCTCGATGTGTCATACAAGGATGGGGTCATCACCTTCAGCTTGAGCCTGTAGGGCTTTGGAGGAAATGACGGCCCGGAGAGACTCCGCCTCTGAGGCAGCCCCGGATCTGGGATCCTTCCATCCCCAAAGCCTCGCCGCAGAGGGTGCCGGTCAGGGATTTTTATCCTTTGAAAAAATAGGGTTAAAAAGTTTTTGCGCATAAAAAATGGATGCCCATCATGAGCATCCATTTTTTATGCATGTATATTGGGGGCCAATTGGCTGGAGAGGAAGTTTATCGCTTCCGCCTCGTGTCCTAAGAGCCTTTTGAGCGATGCAAGATTCGCAATACGATCTGAATTTACCAACTGAAGAAAATAAGCCTATTGAACGCCACTATCGCATCTTCAAATCCCTGATCCGCAGCTTTCTGATACCACTCCACTGCTTTCACATGGGATCGTTCAACGCCATGACCATCTCTATACATACACCCTAAATTGTACTGTGCACTAGCAAGTCCCTGTTCCGCGGCTTTCAGAACCCACTCCACTGCTTTCTCGTAGGATTGTTCAACGACAGTACCTTTGTCATACATACACCATAAACTGTACTGCGCCCTAGCAAATCCCTGCTCCGCCGCTTTCAGATTAAGCGATGTAAGATTCGCAATACGATCTGAATTTATCACCAGCGATTAAGCCTATCAAGCCTATCAAGCCTATTGAGCTCCTTTATCGCCGGTTCATATCCCTGTTCCGCCGCTTTCTGATACCACTCCACTGCTTTCTCATAGGATTCTTCAATGCCATAACCATGATAATACATATACCCTAATTTGTACTGTGCACTAGCAAATCCCTGTTCTGCCGCTTTCTGCCACCACTCCACTGCTTTCTCATCGGATTGTTCAACGCCAGTACCATCTTCATACATAAACCCTAAATTGCACTGTGCACTAGCAAGTCCCTGTTCCGCCGCTTTCAGAAACCACTCCGCTGCTTTCGCATAGGATTGTTCAACGCCCCTACCATTATAATACATATTCCCTAAATTGTTCTGTGCACGAGCATATCCCTGTTCCGCCGCTTTCAGATACCATTCCGCTGCTTTCACATAGGATTGTTCAACGCCAGTACCATTATCATACATAAGCCCTAAATTGCACTGTGCAACAGCATTTCCCTGCTTCGCAGCTTTCTGATACCACTCCACTGCTTTCTCATCGGATTCTTCAACGCCACGACCATGTTCATACATAACCCCTAAATTGTTCTGTGCACTAGCATATCCCTGCTCCGCGGCTTTCAGATAGCACTCCACTGCTTTCTCATAGGATTGTTCAACGCCAGTACCATTATCATACATACGCCCTAAATTGTACTGTGCACGAGCATATCCCTGCTTCGCAGCTTTCTGATACCACTCCTGTGCTTTCTCATAGGATTGTTCAACGCCACGACCTTTTGCATACATAAGCCCTAAATGGTACTGTGCCCATACAAATCCCTGTTCCGCCGCTTTCAGAACCCACTCCGCTGCTTTCTCATAGGATCGTGTAACGCCAGTACCATTTTGATACATACGCCCTAAATGGTACTGTGCATCAGCAAGTCCCTGTTTCGCCGCTTTCAGATACCACTCCGCTGCTTTCTCATAGGATTGTGCAACGCCACGACCAAATTGATACATAAGCCCTAAAATGTTCTGTGCCATAGCAAGTCCCTGTTCCGCCGCTTTCAGAACCCACTCCGCTGCTTTCACATCGGATTGTTCAACGCCACGACCATAATAATACATCTCCACTAAAAGGACCTGTGCACTAGCAGCTCCCTGTTCCGCGGCTTTCAGATACCACTCCACTGCTTTCTCATAGGATCGTTCAACGCCACGACCAAATTGATACATAAGCCCTAAATCGTACTGCGCCCTAGCAAATCCCTGCTCCGCCGCTTTCCGAACCCACTTCACTGCTTCAACGTGATCTACTGCAGTACCATAGCCTTCCCTGTATCCCCAAGCTGCGCTGGCTTGAGCGAAAACATCTCCCTCATTTGCCAATTCAAGTATGTTGTCTTTTGCGTGATTCCGAATTTCTTTTTGTTCAGGAGATCCATCTGGTAAAGAAGCGGCAACATCATAACCTGCCACTGCATAACCGGCTTCATAGGACTTTTTAAAATATGCAATCGCCTTTTGGTTATTTATAGGTTGAACGCCATATCCTTCCCAAAAATATTCAGCCATCATATAAAGGGCGATTGCGTTTCCTTCATCGGCGGCTTTCCGAATCTGTTCATACGCTTTTTTAGTATGATCCGTAAGGAATAGGGGTATCAGACCTTTATCATCTTTACACTGCAATAGCCCTTCTGCCGTCGATTCAGACAGGTTGTACAAGAGGTCAAGCATGAAATCGTAAGCGCCAACATGAGTATTAAGATTTACATTCGCCTGCTGCCTCATGTAGTCTTTCGCTAAGTCACCCCGAATTTCATCAGCTCCCATAGTAACGCCATGGTTCTTAAAATTAGCTGCCATGACATCAACCATATAACGATCTTTATCCGCTAAGGTATTTAATTTTTCCAGTGTCCCCATGGAAATGAGACAGGATGGATCGGAGATGGGTTTGATTCCGTGATGATTGAGCAGCTTTTCCTGTAGTACAGGCGTATCCGCGATCGTCTTTAACGTATCAAAGATATTCATCTCTTTTTTCGGTGCCATGCCAATCTGCCCCATGGCCGCCTTTAAAAGAAGAAGATCGGATGTTGTCCAATTGCCACCAGTCAAATCATAGAAATCTCTGGCAAGGCATACAATCTTTCCCGTATCATCCAAGTCGCTATATTCTACGCCATTCAACTTAAGGTATTCGACAGAGGCTTGCCAGTTAAGCAGTTTCACATTCCATTCTACCTTATCCATTCTTAAACTAAGGCTGATCATATCCCCACGGGTTTTAAGGATAAATTTTCCAAGAATCACGAACTGCTCCTTGAATTTTTCATTGACCGCGTCAATAGAAGCATTGAGTTTATTGTTTACTGCCGTAAGCAGGTCAACAGTCATAAGATTTTGTTCCGCCAGCTTCTGCATCGTCACCTGAGAAGCATACTGAGCGGCCCTCGTATTGCGATTGATCTTATCCTGAAGCCTTTTATTGCTGCCTGTGATTGCGCCAATGAACCGGCTGAAAAAGCCTTTGCTTGCCAGTTCATGCGATGCATCATCAGCCGCCGTAAGAGTCGACGTACATTCAAAGACAAGACGATTGATTTCTCGACGATTATTCTTGTGTGCAGCGATCACATGATCGATCTGTTTCTCCAGCTCTGTCTGTTCATCTATGGTAAAAACTTCATTGCCGTCAACGATGGCTAATTGATTGCTATGATTCATGCTCTGTCTCCTCCATATTCAGATTCCCTATCCGTTCCATAACAATTTGATTCATTGAAGTTTCTTGTCCTTAGCTTATTACATGGATGATTTGCAGTCAACACGATAAGCCCATAAAGTAAGTGTCAAGTTTTCCTCGGTAATTCATTTGACTGTCGATAATTACTATCTCCGTGGCTTCGGTTTAATCAGTATTTCTGTATAGCTCTGGCCAGTCTCCCCATTGGTGAAGAAGAAGCTCCATAAACGCCTATACGCCCTTCCAGGCATCCTGGCCTATAGTTTCTCATTCTGCGCTCTGCCTGCACCACAGCTTTGTGCATGGCTCTATCCATCTTTTTGTAGCTCTTCCCATTAGCATGGTATAAGAGGGCTTGCGTAAGCGTCTTATTCTTCCGGGCGGTCAGTATCCAGACCATGTACTCCATTCCTTCGCTGGACCAGCTCCGCCCCTGCCGTTTCATGTGATAGCTGTAGAACCGGTGATTTGTTTCTGCAGTCCCCAGGTGAATCTCTGTATGGATGCCGCGCTACCTCAGGCGGGGGATATAGGGAGTATTTCTCTCCGGATAGCTCTGCAGCTTGTCTACCTCCTCCAAATCCTCCTCTGTTCGGGCGCAGCTCCGGGCAGTGTCCATCCATACCGGAATCTGTTTCATAATATTGTCGGTCTGGTGAAGCTCTCGGATAATGTGGTCTACCAGTTCCTTGTTGCAGAAGCTGAGCCGGGTCCGGATCTTTTCATGCACATGATAGCAGTCGCGGAAGTGCTGGTGATCCAGGCAGCCTTCTACCATTCGCTCAAAGTCCTGAAACTGGTATCCGGACCCTCCATCCCCATTCGACAGCACTGTGGTCTTAGACAGGTCATAGTGCCCATGCAGATAGCTTTTTACCATTGCAGAAACTCCTTTTCTGCTGGTAGATGCAAAGCAGCGAAGTCCTACCAGTTCTGTCCTGTTGCCATTTTTCCTGACTCCCTCATATACCTGGAGGCGGTGCACTTCCGAAACGCCGCCTTTCTCCTTGTTCTCGAGTACAATTCCATCTCCTTCAATCGCTATAATTTCCGGCTGTGTCGGCTTTTCAACCTTTTCCTCTTCTGCCAATGCTTTTTCATAAGTCTTTGCCTTCTCGCCGGCATAGTTCTTGAGTGAGATAACGGACTGATGGGAGATGGTAATCCCTGCCAGGCTTTGCAGGAGTTCGCTGGCACTGCGAGATGTAGTAATTGCGACAGCCTCGACAATCCGCTCAATCATTCCCAGGCTGTAGTGCTTTCTAGGTTCAAAGCCCATTTTGCGGTCCAAAGGATAGAAGTTCTTCCCATCTTTCTGCAGAAGTCTTCGGGCATAGGTCAGCTCTCCATAGCGGCAATAAATCGTCCTAGAGTCCCGGCGCGCTACACGCCACCCCTGTGCCTTGTAAATCTGATACAGCTCAGCATCAATACGCCCCAGAGCCATAGCTATAAGCTGACAGTTCATTTCTTCGAACCAATGAGTTAGCTTCCTTTCAGCCTCGATAGAGTCATCAGATTCCTTAATGAGAGAAATGACTGCACCAATTACATTTTCACTCCAAATTTCTCCAGTTTTTGTTATAATATCCATGAGGAAAGCCCTTTCTTTGTTTTATTTGTGCACGGAAATTATAACATTTCCACTCAAAGGGAGGCTTTCCTTTTTTATTGTTTTTGGAAAAATTTCCCTACCGAGTAAAATTTTACACTAAGGTTCACTGCCCTTTGGGCAATGAAGGTTCTGAAGTTTAACGGGCCTTCCGGCCCGAAGGTTTTTAAGTTTGGCAGCCCTTCGGGCTGAGGGTTGTGGTGGCGGCTTCGCCGCATTACAAAATGCGACGAAGGCACCTGAACCCTTGATTTCGGGGGGATACAGCCTTCTGATGTCTGCCGTCTGTGTCTTCCCGCCGACCGGTATTTATCAGCATTTGTCCCGCTGCCTCCACGCACTGAGATCCTTCGCTCCGCTCAGGATGACAGCCTCCGGCGGAAAGCGGACAGCGGATAACAGCTTCAACCAGCCACTAGCTCACTAGTACACTAGCCCACCAGCTCACTCCTTCTCCAGTTTCCTGAAGAATTCACTGACCGCTTCCAGTCCCTTCGCCAGTTTTTCTCCGTCATGGCCGTAGCCTACGCGGAAGGAGGAAGGTTCTTCGAAGCAGTCTCCCGGCACGGCGAAGGCGCCGGTTTCATGGTACATACGATGGCAGAAAAGGGCGGAAGGCATGTCCAGGTCATAATACACCAGGGCCATGGTGCCTTCCTTTGGTTTGACGAAGGATACGTGCTTTTCTCCTTCCACCCATCTTTCCAGGACAGGCAGGTTATGGCGAAGGATGGCACGGTTTCTCTCCAGTATTTTCTCCTTATGATGAAGGGCCAGGGCAGCTACCGATTCATCGAAAAGTCCGCAGCTGACAAGGTCATAGTCCCTGACGCGCTTGAACTGGCGGAGGGCTTCCTGGCTCTTTGTTGCCAGCCATCCGAGGCGGAGTCCTGCCAGAGAGAAGGCTTTGGACATGGAGCCTGTCGCGATGCCTTTTTCGTAAAGGTCGGCAATCGATGGGCAGGCAGCGCCTTCGATGGAAACGCCGGCATAGACTTCATCGCAGAGGATGTAGGTGCCGGAGCTCCTTGCAATCTCGACGATTTCCTTCATCATGTCTTCTGGGATGAGGGAACCGGTCGGGTTGTTCGGATTGTTGATGCAGATGAGGCGGAGGCCCCTTGCAGCGGCTTTCCTGAGTTCGTCAAGATCGGGAAGGAATCCATTGCTTCGTCGGAGCTTCAGCACCGTGACATTGGCTCCAAGAGCGCGGGGCGTCGAGCAAAACTGCTGGTAGCTCGGGGAAAAAGCGACGACCCTGTCTCCGGGACGTACGAGGGAGAAAAGGACGTGCTGGTTTCCGCCGGTCGCGCCATGCTGGGTAAGGATATCGTCCGGGGTGATCGTCTCATAGAGCCCGGCGATTTCTTCCTTGAGAGAGGCAAGGCCGTAAATGCTTCCGTAGGACTGCTCCTTCTCAAAGAGAGCTTCCACGAAATCTTCCCTGTCTTCTCCCGCAAGGGCAAAGAGTTCCTTCAGCGTCATGGGACGGGCGCAGGTGTCGGTGATATTGTATTTTGCATCCGATTCGTACTTGTCCATCCATTCTTCCACGCCAAACCGCTCGATATTCATGCTTCCCAGCCTTTCCTTAGCAGAACTAAAACGCCGGCTGCTGCCGGTAATCTCTACTATATTACCATGAAATAATTATTACGGCAAACTAGCCGATGAAGATTTCAATGCCGATCGCAATCAGGATGATACCGCCCAAAATGATGGCCTTGTCCGCAAGCTTCATGCCGAATGTCTTGCCCAGGATGAGGCCTGCGATGCAGATGAAGAAGGTGGTGATGCCGATGATGAGGCTAGCAAGGAGCGCGTCGGATGCATCGTATTCTGCAATCGTAAAGCCGACTGAAAGGGCGTCGATGGAGGTCGCAATCCCCTGCAGGAGGAGCGCCTTCATATGGACCTGCGAATGGACGGCTTCTTCTTCGCCCGTCAGTCCGTCCTTGATCATGAAACCGCCGATGGCGCAGAAAAGGATGAGGGAAATCCACGGAATGAGCGGCCAGAGAAACTGGAACACACCGATAAGCATATTGACACAAATCCAGCCGATAAATGGCATCGCGAACTGGAAAAATCCAAAGACACCGGCGATCAGCGTCATCTTCCTCTTTTTCATGTACGGTTCTTGCAGGCCGTTTGCCAGCGAAACGGAAAAGGCGTCCATGGCAAGGCCTGCGCCAAGAAGAAGATTGCTCAGAAAAAGCCAAAAGCTCAAAATGATCCCTCTATCCAATACGAACAAAAAAGACCCACGCGCACGAAAACCGTACGCGTGAGTCTCGCGATTCTGAATACAGCCAGGTACCATGACCAGTATGTTGACTGTTTCGCCCAAGGGCTGCTACTCCCTCACACATTGTCATTTATATTATTATCATTATGGCCATTCCCTGTCAAAGCTGTTTTTATCGATATTACATATTTTTGAGGACATCGGCAGAGGAATCGAAGGTCATATCCGCCAGAGCGTTGATTTCCTCTCTCTCTGCGTCCGAATACTTGTCGTAAATCGCAGCGACAGGAATGCCGGCTGCCTTTGCCGCCCTGACGCCGATCAGGGAGTCTTCGAAAATGAAGCAGTCTTCCGGTTTCTTTCCCATTTCAGCAAGGAGCTTTTCATGGATCTGCGGGTCCGGCTTGATGCGCTCGGCATCTTCCCTCGTGTAGATTTTCACGAAGTACTTGTCGACGGGCGCTTTCTCGCGGATGTTCCTGTTCTTTGTCCGGTAGACTTCCATGTTCGCGCGTTTTGTCGTCGTGGAAATGACGAGTGTCTTCCCAAGGGAAGCGAGCTTCTTGATGAGCTCAGGCGCACCTTCCTTGTAGTCGACGCGGTTCACAAGGAAATCCTGCGCGATTTTATAACGGCGCTTCATGATGTCCCTGCCGGATTTGTCTGAATGGTAAATCTTTCCCAGCTCTCCGCAGTAGGAAACGTAGGGATCGTCGTCAGCGCGGAAACGGGTCAGGAGCTCATCCCTTCTCCTCTGCGTGAAGGACGGATCCTCTTCGGGGCCTCCGAGCTCCTTGATGAGGGCAGCGTCGACATCATTCCATACTCCGACGGAGTCGATGAGCGTGCCGTCCATATCAAAGATGATCGTGTCCCCGGCCTGTGAAAGCCAGCCCTTCTTATTCATTGACGAATGGTTTGACGCCCTTGACGGCTTCTTTCGCATCGATGCGTTTTTCGCCATTGTCGAGGTCGATCAGGACGTAGCGGTCAAATCCCATGCCCAGTTCCTTCATGTAGGTCAGCTGGCGCAGGCCGTGACGGGATTCCATGCGTTCCACGAGGTCGTGATGGTCTTCTTCCTTCATGGCATAGACGCAGTCAACGCAAGCCTGGTCGACAGCGAGGATGTCAAGGGAAGCAAGGATGCCGACGTTCGGGGTTACAACAGGAGCGGCGGCGACGCCTTCGCAGTCGCAGGAAACGGACATATTTCTCATGACATTGATATAAGCGATCTTCTTGCCGAAATGGTCGATAGTTGCTTTTGTAGATTCGGTCATTCTTTCCATGAATTCTTCGGTGCCGATCGACCACTGATCCTGTCCTTCATAGGTGTGGATCATGGCTTTGCCGATGCGGCCGTCTGCGCAGCCGATGCCGATATTCTTGTTGGATCCGCCGAAACCGCCCTGGGTATGGCCCTTGAAATGGGCGAGAGCCAGGAAGGAATCATAGTCCAGAAGGCCTTTGCCGACGGATATAGCGTCGAACCATTTGCCGCCTTTGACCGGAAGCATCGTGGTGCCGTGGGATTCGTCGTCGATGAAGTCGACCGGTGCGAAGGTCCAGCCATTGACCTTCAGCGTTTCCCTGTGCTGGGCGGTCGTGTAGCGGTCGCCTTCATAATAGGTGTTTGTTTCGATGATCGTGGCATCCGGGATTTCCTTTTCAAGGAGTTCCTTGACCCACGGGCGCGGCAGGATGTTCGGGCCGTGCTTTTCGCCGGTATGCAGCTTGACGGCGATCTTGCCTGTCAGGTTTGCACTAATCTTTTCATAAATCTTCTTGAGCCCTTCGGCGGAAAGGTCTCTTGTGAAATAGACGATCGATTCATTTCCTTTTCTTTCTTCGTACGGAATGTAATGATCTCCGCCGGTTCCTGGTTTTACTTCTGCCATAATTCTTTCTCCTTTGGCGGCCGGTCTCCCGGTCCCTTTTCCAAATGCAGATGAAAAATTGATCTTTATTTTAATGAAGGGGACTCCCTGCGCCTCTCGGGCGCACTAAAAATGCAGGAGCTTTCCCCCTGCATTTACTATAATCCCAAATCTACTATATGTAAAATAACCATGTGTTATAGTTCACTATACCTTTAGCGCATAGGCGCAAAACACTAGTCTTTCAGTGTCCCGTCAAGGAAAGCGGCCGCCTCCGGGTTCTTCCTGATTTCCGCCAGATCCTCTTCTGTCGGATACTTCGGGATGTCCCTGTCGTGGTTGACAAGACAGAGGAAACCAAGGATTTCTCCGCGGTCCGCCCTGAGCTGGTGCCACTGCCAGGGGGCAATCGTCAGGAAATCTCCCTCTTCGACAGCATAGACCTGATTGCCCAGAAGGACATGGCCTTTTCCTTTGAAAATCATGACAGCATGCATGTGCTTATGATGCTCAAGCGAAGAGAAGCCGTTCTTCTCCACCTGGAAATAACGGAACTGCACCGGCAGGTCGTTTTCATTGTCAAAAAGGATCTGCTTGGTCACTTCGCGGAATACGCCCGGGTTTTCCTTATAGATATGGGGTTCTACTCCATCCCATCTGTTCTTGTCCGGATGAAATTTATGAATCATGTTGTACCTCCCATTTTCTTCCATTTGTCCCATTGTAGCACAGGAAAGAGATTGAGAAAAGAAAAGGACATGAGCGGAACCCTTTGCGGTCCTTCTCATGTCCTTCTGATGATTATTTTACTGCAGTACGCCGATTTCCTTGTAGTACTTCGCAGCGCCCGGATGGAGCGGAACGCCTGCGATATCCTTGACGGCATTCGCTGCGGTGAGGCCCTTCAGGTTCTTCTGGGACTGGCCGAGTTCATCCATGTGTTCCCAGAGTGTCTTCGTCATCTGGTAGACGACATCGTCCGGCAGATCGCCGCGGCAGAACATGACCATCTTGATGGCGGACGTATTCACGTCTTCATTCTGATTCGGGTATGTTCCTGCCTTGATGGTGTAGCTGGTGTACCATGGGTACTTCGCTTTCAGCTTTTCAATGAGCTCGTTCGGGATCGGGACGAGGTGAGCGCCGCTTGTCAGTGCCTGGGTGACGGCAGAGGCCGGTGCGCCGGACATGATCCATGCGCCGTCGATGGATCCGTTCTGCAGCATGTCGGCTGCGTCGGTGAAGGTGATGTATTCCGCCTGGATGTCTTCCGGGAACTTCATGCCGGCCGCCGTGAAGTGGACGTCGCATTCGTTATAAACGGAAGACCCTGCGGAAGCTACGGCAAATTTCTTGCCCTTGAAGCCTTCGAGGCTGTTGATATTCGTATTGGCTGCGGCAACAACCTGGTTCGGGTTGAGGTAAAGTCCGCCGATGGCTTTGAGGTCCTTGTACGCATGGCCTTCAAAGCTGTCGGTACCGTTCAGACACTGGTACACGTTGCTGGAAATCGCAATCGATACTTGCGCTTCGCCGTCAGAGACCATATTGAGGTTCGCGATGCCGCCTGCGGAGGCCTGGCTGGCTGCCTGCATGCCTGGGATATTCTGGCTCCACATATTCGTGATGGCTGCGCCTACGGCATAGAGTGCACCGGATGCGCCTGCAGTCGGGAAGTTGATGCGGATTGTCTGGCCTGCTGCCGGCTTCGACTGTGCTTGTCCGCTGCTCTTTTCATCTCCGCATCCTGCAAATGCAGCCGTCAAAACGAGTGCTGCTGCCGCTGCTGCCATTGTCTTTTTCCATTTGCCCATTTTACTTTTCCTCCTATGCTCCTAATGCTCCGGGTTCCTTAGCCGGAGACTTTATCGATTAGTTTCATTATACTATTCTTTTTAGAAATCCGCATTCCTAAGCTGCATTTTCCCCATTCTTTTTGTGGAAATACTGGAATGCAATGACGCCGATGAGGCCAACGGCTCCTGCAAGATCCGTGAGAGACCCCGGGAAGAGCAGGAACGGCGAGGATGCAATGAGAATAATTCTTTCGATCCACGATGCTTTCCTTAAGATCCATCCTTCCAGGCCTGCCACGAGGGCAAAGGTGCCGACGGCAGCGGTGAAGACGCACCAGAGCGTCGCCCACACGGTCGCTGTCTTGTCGACGCCGATCAGAAGGACCGGATTATTCAGGAAGAAGAACGGAATGATGAAGCCGATGAGCCCCAGCCGGACGGCCCAGAGGCCCGTCTTCGTCTGGTCGGATCCTGCAATGCCGGATGCGACGTACGCAGACATAGCGACCGGCGGGGTGATATTGGAAAGGCAGGCATAGATCAGGCAGAAAAGGTGCGCGATGAGAGGCATAGCCCCTGCCTTGATCAGGACAGGAACAGCGACGGCCTGCACGATGACGTAGGCGGCAACACCGGGAACGCCCATGCCAAGGATGGCGGACATGATCATGACGAGGAAGCCTGCGAGGTAAAGGTTATCGTTATGAACGATGGACAGGATGAGGTAGCCCATGTTGAGCCCCATCGAAGTCAGTGTGACTGTACCGATGATGACGCCGATGATAACGCAGCAGACACCGACAGAAATCGCGCTCTGCGAGCCTTCGACGACAGCCGCCAGAATCTTGTCCGGTGTCATTCTCGTATCCTTGCGGAGCCAGCTGGCGCCGATTGTGACAAAGATGGAAATGACAGCGGCATAGAGCGGCGTGAAGCCTGCGAACATGAGGCCGATCAAGCTGATGAGCGGAAGAACCAGGTGTCCCTGCTCCTTGAGGACGATCTTCACGTCAGGAATATTTTCCTTGGCAATGCCAGAAAGGCCGAGACGCTTTGCCTCGAAGTGGACGGCAAGAAGAAGTCCGATGTAGTAGAGAAGCGCAGGGGTCACTGCGGCAAGCGCTACGTAGGTGTAAGACAGGTTCAGGAATTCTGCCATGACAAAGCCGACAGCGCCCATGATCGGAGGCGTGAACTGGCCGCCCGTCGATGCGACGGCTTCGACAGCGCCCGCAAATTCCTTCTTGTAACCCGTACGCTTCATGAGAGGAATCGTGATCGTGCCGGTCGTTGCGACATTCGCTATCGCAGAACCATTAATCATGCCCATGAGGCCGGATGCAATGACAGCCACCTTCGCAGGGCCTCCAGATGTCTGACCGACAAGTGTCAGCGAGAAATCATTGATGAATTTGGAAAATCCGCTGTGCTTCAGGAAAGCGCCAAAGACAACGAAGAGAAAAATATACGTCGCAGAAACGCCGACGCCTGTGCCAAGGACGCCCTCTGTACCCCAGAACTGGGTGATGAGGACACGCTTCAGCGTAAATCCGTTATGACCGAGGTATCCCGGAAGGTAGGCACCGAACCAGTTGTATGCCAGGAAAAGAGCAGCCAGGATGGCCAGATTTCCTGATGCGCGGCGCGCTGCTTCAAAGACGCAGACGATGCCGACAAGCGCAATGCCGATTTCCATATTATTGATGCGCCCGCCCGTCTGGGCAATGCGCGTGAAATTCAAGATCAGGTAACCGAAGGAACCGACCGAGCCCAGGATGAATGCGATATCCCATATCGGCGGAATCTTCCGTTTCCTCGTCTCCGACTTGAACGTCGGGAAGAGAAGGAATGTAAAGACGAGCAGGAAAATCGTGTGGATCGCGCGAAGATTCACTGCGCTGATGGCACCGATCGTCGTGAAGTAAAGCTGGAATGCGGTCCAGACACAGAGAAGGACGATGATTGCCTTCCCGAGCGGCCCCTTGTAAACGCGCAGACGCGAATCCGCGTCCTTCTCCTCAAGGATTTCCTGTGCCTTCTTGTCCAGGGCCTCCTTCTCCGCCATCGCGTCTTCGATGCGGACTTCTTTCCTTTCTTTTTCCATAAGTACCTCCCATGCTCCTATTCTCCATCGATAAACTCTTTATCGGAAGTATTGATTATTGAAAGTATACCACGGAAACGAGGAACGGAAAAGAAAAACCGTTCCTTACTATATATTTTTCTTACATAAGAAAGATACGGATTATTCCGGAGAGCAAGGAAATGGAGAAAGTGCGGGTTTTTATATACCATCAAAAACTGAACTGCTGCCAGGAAGAAATGGCATTTCGGGCATAAGAAAAGACCCGGTTTCCCGGGCCCTTCTTTATATTGCTCTTATCAATTACTTGCTTTCGAAGAATGCTTTGTAAGCGAGGTAGGTTTCGTAAGCGTCAGCCTTGGAGAGGAGGTCGTACGGTGCGTGCATGGAGAGCATGGCTGTGCCGCAGTCTACGACTTCAGCGCCCCAGTCTGCCATCATGAATGCAATCGTTCCGCCGCCGCCCTGGTCTACTTTGCCAAGTTCACCGATCTGCCAGCATACGCCTGCTTCGTTGAAAATGGTGCGGATCTTCTGGAGGAATTCAGCATTGGCATCATTGCTGCCTGCTTTGCCGCGGGATCCGCCGTACTTGGTCAGGTTGATGCCGTAGCCCAGGAAGGATGCGTTGTCTTTTTCGGATACTTCCGGGAACATCGGATCCAGGCAGGAGTTGACGTCTGCGGAGAGCATTTCACTGTTTTCCATGGTTTCATAGAAATCAAGGATGGTGTTCTGTCCCTGGAGGGAGAGGAGCTTCATGACGAATTTGACGAAGTAAGAGGATTCCATGCCGGTGTTGCCGTAGGATCCGATTTCTTCCTTATCTGTCAGGAGAGCTGCCTGTGTCTTGACGCCCGGCTTTGCATCGAGGATGGCTTCCAGGTTTGCATAGGAGCAGACTCTGTCGTCCTGGCCATAGGATGCGATGAGGGAACGGTCGAAGCCTACGTCACGGCTCTTTTCAGCCGGTACGAGTTCGAGTTCAGCAGCTGCGAAGTCTTCTTCTTCGATGCCGTAGGTGTCCTTGAACATCTTCATGAGAGCTTCCTTCGGCTTCTGGTTTTCATCGGAGTTGGTAGCGATGATCGGCTGGAGCTGTTCGCCTGTGATGCCTTCTGCGAGGGATTTCTTCATCTGGTCCTGTGCCATGTGGATGAGGAGATCGGAAATGTAGAATACCGGGTCGCTATCTTTCAGGCCGATATTGATTTCCACTTTTCTGCCGTCCTTGGTGTATACGACGCCGATCAGAGCGAGCGGAATGCAGGTCCACTGGTACTTCTTGATGCCACCGTAGTAATGGGTGCGGAAGTATACGACGCCTTCCTGTTCATGGACCGGGTTTGCCTTGAGGTCCAGACGCGGGGAGTCGATGTGGGAGCCGACGATCTTGATGCCTTCATGGACCGGTTCTTCACCGATGACGGCCAGGATGACGGACTTATCCTTCTGGTTCCAGTATACTTTGTCGCCTGCTTTCAGGGATTTCATATCATAGACAGGTTTAAAGCCTTTTGCTTCTGCCTGACGGATGATTTCTTTGGCTGCCAGTCTTTCTGTTCTGGCTGTATCAAGGAATGCTTTGTACTTTTCGCCATAGTCCATGACGGCTTTGCGTTCGGTTTCGTCCATGCGCTGCCATACGGACTTGGTTCTGCTGTATGTTTCTTTCATGTCATACCTCCTAATAGAGAATTATTATCACATTTCTTATTATAACGCAAAAGGGACGGACAGGAAATATCCCCGCCGACCCTCTCTTTTATTCCCCTTTGTACGGGAATGCTTTATTCAGCAAGTAGGTCAATGCCACAAAGAGCCCCATGACGATGAAAACCATGGGATACGCGATGACCATCAGGTAAATGGCTGATTCAACAGAGCTCATAGTTTCCTCCTTATCCTAATACAGGGATCAATGCAAGAACGAGACCGCCGGCTACGACGGAAGCAACCTGGCCTGCCACGTTGACGCCCATGGCATGCTGGATGATGTAGTTTGTCGGGTCTTCCTTGAGCGCCATTTTCGCAATGACACGGCCGGACATCGGGAATGCGGAAATGCCGCATGCGCCGATCATCGGGTTGATTTTCTTCTTCAGGAAGAGGTTGGCAATCTTGGCAAAGAGAACGCCGCCCACGGTATCGAATACGAAGGCAACAGCGCCCAGGGCCAGGATCTTCAGTACGTCGAATGTAAGGATGTTTTCAGCTGTCATTGTAGCGCCGACGGTGATGCCGAGGAAGAGTGTCACGAGGTTGGACAGCTCATTCTGCGCAGCATTTGACAGGGAATCGCAGACGCCGGAAACCTTCAGCATGTTGCCGAACATGAGCGCACCGATAAGCGGTACGGAAATCGGAGCAAGGATGCCCGCGAAAAGAACGACCATGAACGGGAAGAGGAACTTCGCTGTCCAGGAGACAGGCTTTTCTTCCTTGAATCCCATGCGGATTCTTCTTTCATGCTTTGTCGTCATAAGCTTGACGATCGGCGGCTGGATGATCGGCACGAGGGACATGTAGCAGAACGCCGTGACCGTCAGCGGAGCCAGAAGATTTGTCGCAAATTTCTGTGCGACGAAGATGGTGGTCGGGCCGTCAGCAGCACCGATGATACCGATTGATGCAGCTTCATTGAACGGGAAGCCGACCATAGCGGCGAGAAGCGCTGCCGCGAAAATACCGAAGTGCGCTGCCGCTGCAAAGAGCATGACGTACGGAGCGCGGATGAGCGGTGTGAAATCACACATCGCACCGACGGCGATGAAGATCAGGACAGGGAAAAGCTCGTTGGCGATGCCTGCATTATAGAGCACCGTCAGGAAACCTGGTTCACCGCCTCCCGTCGGGATGACCGCAAAATGTCCGGGGATGTTCGCCAGGATACATCCGACCCCCATCGGGAAGAGAAGCATAGGCTCATAGTCCTTCTTCACTCCCAGCCAGATGAGGAGCCCGCCGATGAGGAACATGATCCATACCGTCGGATCCTGCATCCCCATGACGCCCGTAAATAGTTCCTCAAGAACTGATTCCCAATTTGCCATACCAATAAGACCTCCTTGAATAAAAAGAAATAACCGGCACTACTTTCCTTAAACCTAAAAAAAGACCCGACATTTTTCGATGCCAGGTCCTATTTTCAGGATGATTTCCTACCCCTGTGCCATACGCAGGAAACCGTATTATGGAATTAAATGTTGTATCCAAGCGCCGGAAGAATCATGAATACAAGAATTGCCCAGATAACGCCGGCTCCGATGAAAATGCCAGCTGTGATGGCAACGCCTTCCTTGGAATGCGGTACGCCCAGCAGACTGAAATTTCCCAAAGGTCCGCGGCGAACCATGAATCCGTTAGAGCTTCTTGGCTTGAACCATTTAAGTTTTCTTTCCTGTCCGATGCTGTAAGCTACGATGACGGCTACGACAGAAGCCACCACCCAGTAAAGTATGAACCGGGCCGCGCTGAAATCATGCACGTCCGACAGATCGATCATTTGCATCTTGTTAGTACTCCTTCTACGTGTATATCATACCAGTACTTCTATTATAATGCAACGGACCCGATTTGGCAAAGGAATACCGTCCCTTGCGCCCCTTTTTATAGAAAACCCTCCGTTATTCTCCATCCGAAGCATTCTTTCGGAAATCTATCATGTTTGCCATGTCCCTGTCAAGAGACATACAAAGTATTTAAGAATTATTCATACAATGCATTCCCATCTGGCAGCAGATGAACTTTTGACAGGAACTACTTCTTCTAGGAAATCGTCTGTCCTTTGCTCTATTTGATAAATGAACCTTTTCACTATCAAAGAATGAATATTTACCGGCTGCTTTTTACTATTTTGTATTCCTGCAACAGAAGAGATTTTGCTGTACTTTTTGTACCTGAAAGAGGCTCCACCAATACCTTCCCGGGCAAAGGATGGAACAACTACATATGCATTTTCACGGCAGCATTCCACGCGAAGCACTCGTCTCAGAGAAAAGACAGGTGCCGGTCAGGGGATAATCCCGCAAATGAATGATGACAGGTGAAAAAATTGGTTCTTCACGCTTTTTTGTGGGATAAAAATAATAACATATAAAATTGGCAT
>OGYL01001390.1_pt1 | contig 18803 bp, 16 predicted proteins | sample 1576541 | NCBI WGS metagenome assembly OGYL01 (sample SAMEA3541551, study PRJEB24748) | human gut metagenome | biome: human gut; feature: human-associated habitat; material: faeces | place: China | collected 2012 | reverse complement strand
AAAGATCAGTCGGCAAACCAGCCGACGCCGACGGTGTCCGCGCCTGTACCACGTGATATCGTAACATTTTCTCTGATACTGTTTCTATTACCAATCTCGCAGGTTGTTATTTCTCCTTTATATTTTAAGTCCTGTGGTTTTGTTGATATGCTGGCTCCAGGGAAAATTTCATTGTCATCACCAATACGTGCACCATTATTTATTGTAACACTATTCTGCAATGTATTATTGTTACCGATAACAACATCTTTGTCAATGTAGCAGAACGGCCCTATAATATTATTGTCTCCAATCTGTGCTTCAGGGTGAATGTATGCTAATGGACTTATCTGGTTCATTTTGATATAATATGTCTTATTTGTTTTTTACTATCTGAGCAGTAAATGTCGCTTCTGATACTACATGGTCTCCTACGAATACATATCCCTTCATTGAGGAAATACCATGGCGTAATGGTGCAAGCAGGTCAACTTTAAATATCAAAGTGTCTCCGGGAACGACCTTTTGTCTGAATTTGACGTCATCTATTTTCATGAAATATGTTGACCAACGCTCCGGTTCTTCAACAGTGTTAAGTACCAACAAACCTCCGCATTGTGCCATGGCTTCTATTTGAAGGACACCAGGCATAATGGGCTCTTGAGGGAAATGTCCAACAAAGAACGGCTCGTTGCTTGTAACGTTCTTGATACCGACAATACTTGTAGCACCTAAGGCAATAACCTTATCAACAAGTTGCATTGGATAACGATGTGGTAAAAGCTCGCGAATACGTATATTATCCATTATTGGTGTTTCATTCGGATTATATATTGGAGCTTGTACCTCATGCTTACGTATTTCTTTGCGCATCTGTCGCGCGAACTTATTGTTGATGGTATGACCTGGACGGGTAGCTATGATACGTCCTTTTATAGGCTTGCCTATTAAAGCCATATCACCAATTATATCCAATAGTTTATGACGCGTGCATTCATTATCCCAAACCAATGGCTTATGCTGGATATAACCTAATTCTGATGCGTTTCTGTGCTCAACCTTAAGCATATCTGCCAATTTATCCAAACGTTCCTGTGTCGTTTGTTGTTCATAAATGACAATGGCATTGTCAAGGTCACCTCCTTTTATTAAATTGGCATTTAATAAGGGTTCTATGTCACGTACAAAAACAAATGTTCTGGCAGGAGCTATTTCTGTAGCAAAATCATTTATTTTGTCAAGTGTAGCAAACTGACTATTGATAAACTTAGAATTGAATGAGCACATTGCCGTAAGGCTGAAGTCATCATCAGGCAATATGGTTATACATGAGTTACCGTCTTTTATTTCTATTTTATGACGTATGATATACCAATCTTTAGGAGCTTTAAGTTCTTCGACACCAACTTCCTGTATTTTTTGTATATACATTGCGGCGCTTCCGTCAAGAATAGGAAATTCCGGACCGTTTACCTGAATGAAGCAGTTGTCAATACCAAGTGCATAGAGGGCCGCCAATCCGTGTTCAACAGTGGATACACGAACATCATCTTTTCCAAGTACCGTTCCTCTTTTGGTGTCTATTACATTTTCTGCAATAGCATCTATTATTGGCATGTCTTCAAGATCAATACGTTGAATCTTGTATCCGGTATTCTCCGGAGCGGGATTAAATGTTACCGTCAGGCTTAATCCTGTATGCAGTCCTTTCCCACATAGAGAAAAACTGCCTTTCAGAGACATTTGTTTCAACATAATATATTTATTTTTTCTTTAATTCGTCTATTTGCTTTTGTAAATCAGCAATCTGTTTATATAACTCAGGCAATCTGCGAAATATTGCTTGTGACTTGAAATATTTACGAGGTTCCATTGGTGGTGTTCCAATCAGAGTTTCGTTTCCTTTCAGATTTCCAGGAACACCGGATTGTGCGCCTAAGAATGTTTTATCTCCAATAGTAATGTGTCCGGCCAAGCCGACCTGACCTCCAAACATACACCACGAACCGACTTTTGTACTTCCGGCAATACCAACTTGGGCTGACATGACAGTATTCTCACCAATCTCAACATTATGTGCTATCTGTACAAGATTGTCAATCTTAACACCTTTTCTTATCAGTGTTTGTCCCATTGTAGATCTATCGACGCAGCTGTTTGCACCGATTTCGACATTATCTTCTATTCTTACTATTCCTATTTGAGGAATCTTATCATATCCGTCAGTATTAGGCGCGAACCCGAATCCGTCTGCACCAATTACACTTCCGGAATGAATTGTCACATTATTTCCAATTTTACAATCATGGTATATAGTAACATTGGCATATATTAGACAGCCTTGTCCAAGACTTGCATTATCTTCAATTACCGTATTTGGATATATCTGACAATTATCACCAATTGTTACGTTTTCTCCTATGAATGCAAATGGTCCAATGTAGCAATCTTTTCCAACAGACGCAGTAGGGGATACATATGCTAAAGAATGGATTCCGGTCTTTTTAGGTTTACTTGCTTCATACAGCTGCAATAATCTTGCAATAGCCTCATAGGCGTTTTTAACTCGTATAAGTGTAGCTTTTACAGGGCCGTCCAGTTTGACATCTTCATTTACTAAAACAATTGATGAACGAGTATCATAAAGATAGTGTGTGTATTTAGGATTTGATAGAAATGAAATCGCTCCTTCTGCTCCTTCTTCAATCTTGGCAAAAGTATGTACTGAGGCATTTAAATTTCCCTCAACATGTCCACCGATAAATTCAGCTATCTGTTTAGCAGTAAATTCCATTGTCTTTTCTTATTATTATATATTGCAAATATAATAAAATTAATTTATAATATATATATAGGTTGATAATATTGCTATTTGTATAATCAATTATCCTATAATATACTATGAGAATTAAGTTGTTTTGCCATCTCTATCTGTAGTTCTTTTGCTTTTTGGGCAGCTACAGTAGAAAAATCAGTGCCATTGCTTGCATATATTATTCCTCTTGAACTGTTGACCAATAGTCCACAGTCTTTTGTCATGCCATATTTGCATACTTCTTCTAATGAACCACCTTGTGCTCCAACACCCGGAACGAGCAGAAAACTTTCCGGCACTATCTTTCTGATATCTTCAAACATTCTGCCTTGTGTGGCACCAACAACATACATCATGTTATTGCAATCACCCCACTGCTGAGACTTGTACAGAACCTCTTCAAACAACCTTTTACCATTTGTGTTTTCGATCATTTGAAAATCATGTGAGCCTTTATTGCTTGTAAGAGCCAATAGAATAACCCATTTATCTTTATATGTTAGGAATGGAGTTACACTGTCTTCTCCCATATATGGCGCAACAGTGAGTGCATCAATATCGTATTCTTCAAAAAAAGTTCTGGCATACATTGCTGATGTATTTCCAATATCACCACGTTTGGCATCAGCAATTATGAAATGATGCGGATAATTCTCTTTTAGGTACTTTATGGTCTCCTCAAAGGCAACCATCCCCTTTACGCCAAAAGCTTCATAAAATGCTAAATTAGGTTTGTATGCGACACAATAGGGAGCTGTCGCATCTATTATTTCTTTATTGAAGTTAAATATAGGGTCATCAGACTGAAGTAGAAAGGTCGGAACTTTCTTTAAATCAGTGTCCAAACCGACACAAAGAAATGATTGTTTTGTTTTTATCTCTTTAATTAATTCTTGTCTATTCATAATTTTATAATTCAGCTTCTTTCATTCTTTCCGCATTCTCTGCAACTGTGAGTGCGTCTATCATATCTTGAATGTTGCCATTCATAAACCCCTGGAGATCGTGTATTGTATAGCCAATTCTATGATCTGTCACACGGCCTTGCGGATAATTGTATGTGCGTATCTTCGCACTTCTATCTCCTGTTGATACTAGTGTTTTGCGTTTGCTTGCAATGTCATCTAAATATTTCTGATGCTCTTTATCGTATATAAACGTACGAAGGCGTGCCAGTGCCCGTTCCTTATTTTTAGGCTGGTCTCTTGTTTCTGTACATTCAATCAGAATTTCTTCTTCTTCTCCAGTATTGGGATTTTTCCACATATATCTCAGTCTGACTCCGGATTCTACTTTATTTACATTCTGTCCTCCAGCGCCACTACTTCTAAATGTATCCCATTTTATCTCGCCTTCATTGATCGTCACTTCAAATTTATCTGCCTCTAGTAGTACTGCTACGGTTGCTGCACTTGTGTGCATTCTGCCTTGAGTTTCAGTCGCAGGAACACGTTGTACTCGATGTACACCTGATTCATATTTTAATGTGCCATATACATTTTCACCGCTTACAGCAAAATCAATTTCCTTAAATCCACCGACGGCACCTTCGCTTACACTTATAACAGAAAGATTCCATTTCTTAGAATCGCAGAACTTTTTATACATATTGAAAAGATCTCCTGCGAATAATGCAGCTTCATCTCCACCAGTACCGGCTCTTATTTCCATCTGTATATTCTTGGCGTCTTCAGGATCTTTAGGAACAAGAGCTTGTTTTATTTCATTTTCGATTTTTGGCAGCAACTCTTCATTTGTATTCAGTTCCTCACGTGCCAGTTCCTTAATCTCGGCATCACTCTCGTTTGCCAATAAATCTTTTGCTTCTTTTATTGAATTTATACAAGAAATATATCTTTTTCGGGCATCCATTATGTCGCCCAGCTCTTTGTACTCTCTAGTCAGTTTGACGAATCTTTCTTGATTTGCAATGACTTCAGGATCGGTTATCAGTGTGGATATTTCCTCATAACGGCTCTCCAGGCCGTTTAATTTTTCTAAGATATTATTCTGATCGGCCATATCTTCAAAAATTAATAATTGAAAACTCCAAATTCTGATTCAATGGTCAGACCTTTCTTTCCTTCTTCTACGTAACCGATAATTTGTGCATCTATATTGAAACTTTTGCTTATTTCAATTATTTTATCTGCATTTGTTTTATCTACATAGAGTTCCATTCTGTGTCCCATATTGAACACTTTATACATCTCTTTCCAGTCTGTTTCACTTTCATCACGGATGATTCTGAACAATGGCGGTACAGGGAACATATTGTTTTTGACAACGTGACAATTGTCATTTACAAAATTCAATATCTTTGTCTGTGCGCCTCCTGTACAGTGTATCATTCCATGAATCTCAGGTCTAAGCTCGTCTAATATCTTCTTTATGACTGGAGCATATGTACGTGTCGGTGACAAGACAAGCTGTCCGGCATCAAGTCCTAACTTCTCAATTTCATCGGTAAGTTTATAGTGTCCGCTATAAACAAGTTCTTCTGGAACATTATGGTCATAGCTTTCCGGGAATTTTTCTGCAAGATATTTGGAGAAAACATCATGGCGCGCACTTGTCAGGCCGTTACTTCCCATACCTCCGTTATATTTGTTCTCGTATGTTGCTTGTCCGAATGAAGCCAAACCGACGATTACATCGCCTGGTCGTATGTTCGCATTATTTATAATATCAGAACGCTTCATCCTACAAGTTACAGTTGAGTCAACTATAATTGTACGTACCAAGTCGCCGACATCTGCTGTCTCACCGCCTGTCGCGTATATACCGACTCCCATGTTTCTTAACTCAGCGAGCAGCTCATCCGTTCCATTGATTATGGCAGATATTACATTTCCGGGAATCAACATTTTATTGCGTCCGATTGTGCTGGACAATAATATGTTATCAGTAGCACCGACACACAACAGGTCGTCCGTATTCATAACAATTGCATCCTGAGCGATACCTTTCCATACACTTACGTCACCGGTCTCTTTCCAGTACATATATGCAAGAGAGGATTTTGTTCCGGCTCCGTCTGCGTGCATTATGTTGCAATAGTCTTTATCACCTCCAAGAATATCTGGCAGTATTTTGCAGAAAGCTTGAGGATACAACCCCTTGTCTATATTTTTGATGGCGTTGTGCACATCTTCTTTGGCGGCACTTACGCCACGCATCATGTATCTGTTAGAATTGTCCATAATCAATTTTTGTATTATTCATTTCCGTTCCAGAATTCCCAACTAGCAAATGCCTGCAATAAAAGCATTTCAACTCCGTTTTTTGTAGTAGCACCATATTCGGCGCCCCTTTTCATAAAAAGTGTTTCATCAGGATTGTATATCAAATCATACAATATAGTATTGCTGTCCATAGCTTCATAAGGAATATTGGGACAATTGTCAACATTTGGATACATACCCAATGGAGTACAATTAACAATCACATTGTATTCCTTTATTATTTCCGGCGTTACAGCACTATATGTGATGGCGCCACTCTTTTCGGAACGACTTACCAGCAATGTTTCCAATCCCAATGATTTCAGTCCGTAGTTTATCGCTTTAGATGCTCCACCTGTTCCGAGAATAAGAGCCTTTTTATGAATACTTTCCAACATTGGTTCAATACTACGTGTAAATCCGATTACATCGCTATTGAAACCTTTCAATTGTGTTTTATTTCCTTTGTGAGTTATTCGTACCACATTTACAGCACCTATTTCCCTCGCTTCCTCACTTATATAGTCCAAATACGAAATAACCTTTTCTTTATATGGAATGGTTACATTCAAACCTTTCAGTTCCGGATTTGATGCCAATATTTCAGGCAGGCTGTCTATTGTAGGAATTTCAAAATTGATATATTCAGCATCGATGTTCTCATTTTTGAATTTCTCGTTGAAATAGTCTATTGAGAACGAGTGTCCCAATGGGAATCCTATAAGTCCGTATTTGTCCATAAGCGTAGAGTTTTATTTTGTTGCAAAATATGTGGTGCATATACCGAATGTATGGCGCTTGAAACGAGCCTCCGTAAAGCCTGCGTTCTTTAGTATGTCAACCATTTTCTCTCCTTGTGGAAAAGCCTCGATTGTGGCTGTTAAGTATGAATATGCCACATTATCGTGTGATACCATTTTCCCGTAGAGTGGGAGAATGGTATGTGAATATATCTTGAACAATTCCTTCATAGGATGGCTTACCGGTGCAGTCAATTCAACAATACTTAGATGGCCCCCATTTTTCAAGACGCGATACATTTCTTTTATGCCTCGGTCAAGATCGGCAAAATTTCTTATACCAAAAGCAGCAGTGACAGCGTCAAACGTATTATCATCAAAAGAAAGATTCATGCAATCTTCTTTTTTGAATGTGATGATGCTGTCCAATCCAAGTCTCTTTACTTTCTCTTTTCCCATTTCCAGCATTCCGACGCTTATGTCTGCTCCGACAATTTGCTTGGGCGCAAGCATCTTTGCCGACTGTATGGCAAAATCTCCGGTTCCTGTTGCTATGTCAAGAATGGTTTGAGGATGGTATTTCTTCAGACAGCTCACAGCCGTCTTTCTCCACCATTTATCTATATTCCAGGATAACCGGTGATTAAGCTTGTCATACGAGTGTGCGATATTGTTGAACATGTGAGCAACTTGTTCTCCTTTATCGCTGTTCGGATCGTAGGGCTTTATTTGTTCTTGCTTATATGCCATTACGTCAGTGTAGTGCTATCAATGTTGTGAGATGAGGTCAGACTTATTTCAACGTAGCAAGATAAGCCTTTACGTTGTTCTCAATTCTTGCTGTTATGTCGTCGGAATCTTGTGCCTTTACAAACTTCTCTCCTGTGATGTGCTCGTAAAGTTCGATATATCTTTCGCTTACGCTGTCGGCATATTCGTCAGTTATTTCAGGCATTGTCTGTCCCGGCTCGTTCATAAAGTTATGTTCGATGAGCCATTGTCTTACAAACTCTTTGGAGAGCTGCTTCTGTGGCAGGCCCTGTGCCAGCTTTTCTTCGTATCCGTCGGCATAGAAATAGCGGCTGCTGTCCGGTGTGTGTATTTCGTCTATAAGATATACTTTACCGTCGCGTTTACCGAACTCATATTTTGTGTCAACAAGAATAAGACCGTGTTTCTGTGCTATTTCCTGACCACGTTTGAACAATTGTTTTGTGTAGTTTTCCATCACCTCATAATCCTCAGCGCTTACGATGCCCTGTTTGATTATTTCCTCTTTGGAAATATTCATATCGTGGCCTTCTTCAGCTTTTGTAGTTGGAGTTATGATGGGTTCCGGGAATCTTTCGTTTTCCTTCATGTTGTCAGGCAGTCTTACTCCGCAAAGTTCTCGGCATCCGTCTTTATATGCTCTCCATGCAGAGCCTGTGAGTATGGAGCGGATAATCATCTCTACTCTGAAGCCTTCACATTTCAGACCGACTGTCACCATTGGGTCTGGTGTGGCAAGTTTCCAATTAGGGCATATGTCCGTTGTTGCATCCAGAAATTTAGATGCTATCTGGTTGAGCACCTGTCCTTTGTAAGGAATACCCTTCGGCAGAATGACATCAAATGCTGATATTCTGTCTGTGGCAATCATTACGATAATGTCGTCGTTGATGTCATATACATCACGCACTTTGCCGTGGTAAACGCTTTTCTGTCCATCGAAATGGAAGTCGGTTGCTGTTAATGCTTTCATATTTTATATTTTTAGTTGTTCTTTTTCTATTCTATAGAATTATCTTTATCATATTTATCGTATGCACTCACTATTTTTGTCACTAATTTGTGTCTTACAATGTCTTTCCCGGTTAGATTCACAAACGATATTTCTTCAATATTCTTAAGTATGTTCATGGCATCTATTAGTCCGCTCTTTTGTCCTCGAGGCAAATCTATTTGCGTTACATCTCCTGTAATAATCATTTTTGTATTCCATCCCATGCGGGTAAGGAACATTCTGATTTGTGCGGGAGTTGTGTTCTGTGCCTCATCGAGAATAACAACAGCGTCGTTAAGGGTTCTACCTCTCATAAATGCAAGTGGAGCTATCTGTATTATGTTTTTCTCCATCATATCCTGCAGTTTCACCTGTGGTATCATATCCTCAAGTGCATCATAGAGAGGCTGAAGATAAGGATCTATCTTTTCTTTCATATCGCCAGGTAGGAATCCAAGCTTTTCTCCTGCCTCTACTGCTGGACGGCTTAATATTATTTTTTTGATACTTTTCTCCTTAAGAGACTTCACCGCGAGCGCTATGCTTAGATATGTCTTACCTGTTCCGGCTGGTCCGACAGCAAATATCATATCCTTCTTCTCATATTCGTCTATAAGTTTTTGCTGATTAGCGCTACGACTTTTTATGGGCTTCCCGGATATGTTGTAAACAAGCACGTCTTTTATCGCTTCGCCTTTGGTCTGCCGTCCCTTGATGATGTCCAGAATATCTTCTTCATTGATAGAGTTGAATTTGAGGACGTGCTTACGCATCAGTTCTATTTTCTCTTGAAAATCGGTGATGTCGCGGTCGTCTCCCAATACCCGCACAACATTGTCTCTTGCCACAATCCTCAGTTTTGGGAACAGCGATTTAATCATTTGTAGATGGCTGTTTCCCACGCCGTAAAATGCGACTGGGTCAATGTCTTCCAATATAATATGTTTCTCTATCAAGTTTTTTCGTTATTGTTTCGGATGCAAAGTTAGTTTAAATAGTATAAAAAACAAAATAAAAGTGTATTTAAATTTGTGGTATTGGTCGCTATCTAAATGCTTTTATGTCAGTGGTGCTCATGTGTTGAATGTATGACAGTATGGTTGCGTAAATTGAAAATAGAATTATATATATGTAGGTGTATTATGTATATTATGTGTCGTGCACTGTGCCTTTTATGTCTGTTGTTAATATATGTGTTTTTTATTGCGCTCTTGTGGTAATTCTAAAAAAAATATTACTTTTGCAGCGATTAAGTGATTAAAATGAAAATTTCAAAAAAAACATATTTACAGGTATTCGGGCTTATAGTAATATTTCTTGCATTGATCCGCTGCATATTTCCGTCGATAGCTGAGTCGAAGGACAGCAGAAACAAGAAAACAACGGAGGTACATCAGAAGCAGGAGCTTCCATTAAAGGATTATGAGGAAGACATTGCTGTGGATACAGTTGAGCCGACCTCTTCACGTTTCTTTAAGTCTGATGGTACGTTAACAAAGAATCCTATATATAGTGTTCCTCATTTCGGGAATACATTCCCGGATCAGAATGATGTGCAGCTTTTGTCAGCAAAAAAACATGGGGTAGAGGCTGTTATTGATCGGGCTGACGCTGAGAGGCGTAAGTCGGAGCTGGTGTATGTGGGAAGTAATCCTTATTTCCATATTGACAAATTGTATAGCAGCATACCCTATCTTGTACCAAGAGCATCAGTATTGTTGCAAGATATAGGTCGTAATTTCTTTGACAGTCTTCAGATAAAAGGCATTCCGCTTCACAAGATTATTGTTACAAGTGTGTTGCGCAGCAAAGAGGATGTAAAGAAGTTGCGTGGACATAATGGTAATGCTACGGAGAACAGCTGTCATCTCTATGGCACAACATTCGATATATGCTATAACAGATATAAAACTGTTGAGGATCCTGATGGCCCCAAACGTCGTGTCGTGAGAAACGACACACTGAAATGGGTGCTTAGCGAGGTGCTCAATGATTTGCGCCGTGAAAAAAGATGTCTTATCAAATACGAGGTTCATCAAGGTTGTTTTCATATTACTGTGAATTGAAAAATGAATGACGGAACCAGAGCGTGCCGGCAAATATTCTGACAACGACCGGGTAATAAATCACAACAGGGCATTACCTCGGTGATAGTAAACAACTCATGTCACCGCAAACGATAAACTATTACCGCATATCGTATGCTTGTCCTTGGAATCCGTCTCACACTTAATATAGACCTTTTAAAGTAAAAACCGTATAATATTCGTCCCGTGGTTTTTACTTTAAAAGGTCTATATTAAGTGTGAAAAAGGGCAAGTAAAATATGCCGTCCGAACGTGCAATAATGGTTTATCAGTTGTGGCAATATGAATTCATTATTATGTAAGGCTCGAGCTGTCGTGGTTAATGCCATACCATATCGGCGTGAGCCTTTCCGGTTTTCTCCGGTGCTTTCATGGACCATTTCATTGCAGACAGAATTTGTATTTAACGTGAGTTGCCTTCGGATTTTTATTTATCTAATCTTATGACCGCTTTTTGTTCCACCTTCCATTTTTCTCCATCAAATGTAGCGATTCCTTTTTCTAATGTGACAATATGATTTGGAATACCATTTGTTGAAGAAACTATTTTGCATGCAGGTTTAAGAAATTGCGTTGTAGATATTATTGCGGTAGCAATGGCATCTTTACTCTCAATAACAGAGAACGAACCACTTTTATTGTTATCGGTTATGAGCACATAAATAGATTTGCCAATTTGTATCTCCTCTGCAAAATCATTAAATACACCTTCTGGGGTGGGGGCAGACAGATATATGGTTGTCTGCTCCATACGTTTAGGTGTGTCCTCAACATCCTGTTTGGTTGGATTCTCCTGTTGTTCCTCAGATACAGAAGTTTCATTCAGATGCTCTTGTTGAATGAGATTTTTGAGCATCTCAACTTCTGTCTCTAATTTTTTTATTCTTTTAGAAAGTATCCGTATTTCGTCAATCAACCCTTTGTTAGGATCAGTTTCCTCAGACGTTTTCTCTTTCTTCATTAATTGTTGAAATGGATTTTTAATCATGCAGATTTTCTATAAGATTATTTCGGATTATACCAATGATAGGATAAAAGAATACTGTATCTTCTGTTAGATCATCATCATTCTTCTCTTCCACATTCTTATTCATGTAAATCCATCCGTTTGCAAGATGGTGTTCTATATTCTTGTTTACCACATCTTTGAATAATTGCATTGACTTCTTGTCAACCAGGAACAGGTCGTTTACATGAATATGATCACACAATGAAATAAAAAATTCATTATATCTCTTCACACTTTCTATAATCTCATTATGAATATCAGCATTGTTCATGTCATTATATGTCAGACATTCTTTTGATATCATAGAATAATTATATTTCATCGGCGTATCCAGATTTGACATGAGTCTGTTGAGTTCATAAACATTTTCACATCCCGTGTTATCGCGTACCTGCATAAGCGCTCCACGACATGTTATCTGTTTGGGTTCGTCATGCTCTATAATAACAGAGAAACCATCAGCATCATATTTTTCATTATATATCATTTCGAAAATAGTCTGTGTTATGAGATTCAGATCCTCCTTATTTCCGACGATATCCAGTACTTTAGATCCTGTTCCGCTAAACATGACACTTCTTGGTTTGTGCAGATGACGGTGAACCATAGTCTTTGCCACATAGTATATTATAGTAGCATAGAAATAAATGAATATTATCTTTCTTGTATAATCCTCATTCAATCTCAGATTGTAAGAGAATGTGTCGTTGTTTTTTACTATTTTGTTTTGTTCTATGGAAAAGAAAAATGCATTGATATCCTCAGATTTACGTTTCTCCATTATATCATCGAGGATGCCATTGAGTTCTCCGTATTTATCATCATCATTATTGAACAAGTCCTTAAAATACTTTGCGTACTTTATAATCATAGGATTTGTGTCGCCATGCGGTATTTCTGAGAATCCGTCACCGAACAACACATTTGCCGCAAAGCGAAAAGAAGACAACATTATGGGTTGTTTGGAACTTGGTTCAAATACAGCTAAGTCGCTGGAACCACCTCCAATATCAATGCTTACAACGTTGGATGCGGCACCATGGAATTTATCGGAACATTTATAATAGTAATATGGAGCAACAGATTCCGGCATTTTTATTATGTTTGTGTTGTCAGCCTTGATGCCAAACACTTCCTGGAACGTCTTAGCCCATATTTCTTCCATTTTGCGTATCTTACCTATTTTCATACTCAATGGGTAGAACCATACAAGGCGGGTCTTGTTAAGGTCTCCATTTTCAAGTATTATCTTTGTACGCATGAGTAGTGCCAGTTCTGTTATATACGCCCGGATACGTTTGCTCGAAGCAGTATCTGCCGACCATTTAAGATCAGGTATGATTCTGTTGCCATATCCAATAGATTCTTTTTCATAAATGAACGGTATGTTCACATCACCGAGCGCAATAATGTCGTCTGCGTTTCTTGCATCCAGATGCTCACTTTCAGAGAGCACGGTACGCTGTGGGAAACCATAAGTCTCATCGATACATTTAGGCAAGAACTCCTGTCTCATTATTGCATCATAAAGAATGCTTTCGCCATTATATAAAGTTGCGAGAAATCTTTCGTGTGCTATGGAATCAATCTTGAGTGGTTCCGGCATATTGTTTTCTCTCATATATTCGATATGAGTGTTGGTAGTGCCGAGATCGACAGCAAACGTGTAGGCTTCATGGCCTCTTATGTTTTGAGCCCATTTAGGACATATCACGCCTTCAATATAATTGTTTGCTCCATCACCCTTTATTGCAACTTTGATATAGTCGAACATATCTGTTACCTTGTAGTAACTTGATCCGACCCGTTTTTCTGCTTTAATGCTTCTGTTACGAATGGTGACATTATCATCAGAAAGAATATTATTGTCTCCGTCTTTATAAAAAGAAAGAGTCATGTCGTGCTGTTCGAGCTGTCCTAAAGCACGGTCAATGAGTTGTACATTGTATTGTTTCAGCAGTGGACTCTTGACGAATGGGAATATAGATACGGCAAATGGAATTGTTACAAAATGTCCGCAATCGTTCTGTCTGTCGTAACTTAAATCTCCATTATTTGATTTGACGTATGTCCGTGTAAGTGTTATGAATTTGGTTCCATTGCTCACCGGAATTCTAAGTATGGCTTTTACAATTTCAGATGAACCATCCTTTGTATGGCGCAACTCGAATCGTTTGTGACAATTAATCATTCCCCATAAGTCACTGACTTTAAAATATTTAAAGTATATCGGCTTTAGTGGTAATACAAAGTCATTGTTATCTGTTTCTGTTGTCCCTGCCGATATGTTTCCGTCAAAGAAACAATCATGATTCGACGTATAGTCAAGTTTAATTAAAGCAGGCTGTAAGAAGTCGTCATCAGTCAGCCAAGGATATTGATGACATGTTGCAGGAAGAATTCGTTTTTCCGGTGACATTGAATAGTCTTCCGGTTTTATACAGATGCTGTCGTCCCAATCACGCGTAATATATCTGAAACTGTCTGATTTTGTAGCGTTCAAATTGTTCTGCAATACCAATGGTAGAGTTTCATTAACATCCAATGACGGACATATGATGAAATCGCTTTTGCTTATTTCTTTTTTTATGTCAACAGGTCTTGTATAATAAAACGGTACATCAAGAGCTTGTATTCCTTCTTCCATAACATCATAATTAGAGGAAAGGAATACTTTTGCCTTATCTTTGTTTTCCAGATCCAGGGCCTCAGGATTACCTATTTCCTTGATTATTTCTTCGCGTGTAGCGCTGTCAAGCAAAGAGAAATCACGTATTATATAATTGTTGACCTCTCCACATAGTTTCTTCAGTTCCGGATATGCCGTAAACATTGCATATATATACTTTACAAAAGCTTTCTCTCTTACATGCAATGGACGACATTCTGCAAATAACTTTATGTTTTCCTCAATCGAAATATCATATGGGTAATTTCCAGCATTAGGTGAGGCCATAAAAAGTGTAATGGGAGAGGTTCCACCTATTACATTATTACCATATGTGATAAAATATAACTTCTCAAGCTTATCAAAGTTGAAAGCCTCGGCATCCTGTTGTAGGAACATTTCTATTGTCTCACCGAGAAGTTTATGCTGTCCGTCTGTTTTCAGACGTTCTATCTGAGTACGCTTGTTCCATTCTATTATATGAAACAAACTATTATATTCCCTGTAATTGAAGAACAACTGAGCAACGTCCAAGGCATTTGATACAAGCTTCTTATCCATTGCCTCACCATTAAGGTCTTTATGTAAAGACAGTCGTTGGAAGGCATTCTTTACCAACTCCATCTGTGCGAAAGGACTTGGAATAGCTGTACGTGGAGTCTGTAACATTCCTCCGTCAGGGTCGGATATCATTTCTATCTCGTCAGCATTATACTGATCGTTAAGTTGTATCCAGCCTTCACCGGTTGTTTTTTTATTATATGATAATATATTGCTCATTGTGTCCAAATTGTTAAATAACGGAAATATACTTTTCTTCTATAAGTTTGTCAAGTGTCTCATTCAAGAGGCAGAACAGCTTCTTCGGTACATCATTGGCTCCGAAACGTGATGACTTTACTGCTTTTGGCGAAGCCGCGTTCATTACAGATGTTATCTTCTTATAATCCAGAGGCGATTTCAGAAATCCGCTTTGCGGTTTTACGTCTGTTATACAATCCTTCAGGTTGTCTGTATTGAGATTGAATGGTACAAAACTACGTTGATTTCCCTTCAGTTCTTTCAGCCATTGATTGTAGGCGACATAGAAGTTTGCCGTAACAGTTGTGTAGAACGACGTTGACAGAAAACCATTGGTAATCTCAGGTTTGTCAAGTGTATATCCGTGACCGATGTCTTTTTTTAAGTGGTTTGTAATATACATATATGCCAGATGAAACTTAATCATCTGCTTATTTATAAGATGTCTGGACTGAATACCAAGATCCATCAGACTAATTTGTTTCTTGTCATAAGCCAGTCCGTATTCTTTATATATCGGATTTATTGCCTTTCCTCCAGTCGTTACAAGCTGATCGTCGGGTATTTGCATGAAATCAAGAATTGATAATGCACCGATAAACTCAACAATATGCGCATCATTCCTCTGACCGTTATTTCCCGGATCATTGAAATATGGCGTTGACGGGATTTCATCGCCAAGATAATAGCAGGCATTTATTTTGGATTCCTGTATATCCGTGCCGTCGTGTTTTATTCCGGTCAGATTGTCATGATAATAATATAAGGCCGATTTTGTCTTCGAAATGAAGTCTGCCCGTGAGATAGGACTGTTCTCGTCCTGCTGCACATTGAAGTAGGGGAGGACGGTCAAGGCACCTATCTTTGCATCGGCAAGATCGCCTCTGTTAGCCTGACTACTATTCCTGGCATTGCGTATATTATTGACTATAATAGGGTAACCTGCCGCACCTGTTCCACCAAATATAGAACTTACTATAAAGATTCTGTCGTTTTGTTGAAACACACTCGCGAATTGTCTGAATTCTTCGCTATCCTTAATCTTATTCAGAGCCACGCTACCAATGTTAGGATTACCTACAAATCCGATATTCATCTTTGTTTCCAATTGTGCTTTTGAAAACAACATAGAGCATAAAGCCTGATTAGCGGAGTCGAGTGTATTATATGATATGAACTCCTGAAATGTCTTTGAACCTACAGCATCTATATTAAATAGAAATGTATCTGACAGATTCGGGCTGTTTGGAACAAGATCCTTCAATGATGATATTTTTACAGAGAAAAAGCCTTGTCCGGCATCTGTGGCATCGCCGTACAGGGTCTTGCGAATCTGCCTGTACCATTTCAGCAGATTCTCCGTGCGTTTCAAGTCTTCGTTTGATCTGTGCGGATCAATTATTATTGGAACTATCTCGGTTGCGACTGGTAAACCGGATTCATTCAACGGTGTTATACCAGCTGCAAGCTGCATTACAAGCGGACGCATTACGCGCGAACCTGTACCTCCGACTAAGAAAAGAAAAAGTCTCACTTCCTTTATAATGATTATTATTGAATACTATTAACTTGAACTACTCTGGTATAGGTGTGTGTCTGCAGTTGGTGCTCCACCAACGCATTGAAAATGAGGCAATGATGTAGAGTAGACTTTCTATTATGATATTTACAGACGCAAAGGCTGCCAGTTGTTTGGAAAAATCAATGCCATTGTCTGAAAACACACTCTCTAAGTATGGTACATTTATTGCAGCCACAATAATACAGGCAACGATAAGTACTATAAGCCAGTGATACCATCTTGAGAATGAAACCGAATTTATTCCGTAATAGAATATTGCTGCACATACCCATGCAACAATCACCGTAGAAAGGGAAGCGATGAAGTACAGCCCGTTGTTATACATCTCGTTTGAGAATTGCATCTCATAATAGAACATCTCAAACGTGTTGGTTGCGAAAACAAGAAATAATACAGTGAGAATTATTCCGGTGAATAAAGTTATCTGATGTTTCATTATATTATTTATTGAATTTTAGTTTAAGTGTAAAATAGTATGGTCCTTCCTCTGCATTTTTACTGTATGACTCGTATATTCCCTTCATAAGATATTTAAACCCGAAAGTTGTGTTGGCAAATGTAGGGCTATCGAGATTGGAGTCGTTGTCGCTTGAGGAATGTTCAACCCATTGTGGCAGATTGTTTCTCAGTCGTATACGCACGTCCTGATCGTTAGCTATTTTCTTGGTTTCAAGTACGATTACGTGTGTTGCACTCCCTGCATATTTCTTTTCCGCAGGAGTAATATATTGTCTGTTAATCCTTTTTATAGCTTTTATCTTTATGTCATCGTCAGATTCAACAATATAATTCTGTTTATTCTCCAGATAGCTGTTGTCGATGAACATTCCGTCAAGATCAACCGCCACAGCCAGCTGTACCATCGAGGCACCATTTTCTGTTTCTATATCCTCTATTTCCGTAATTTGACTTGTCTGACCTTTTTCCGGTCTGAACCTTGCCTTGATGTCCGGATAACTCATCAGTAGAGAATAGTGCGGACTATATACCTCGGATGTTTCGAAAAGATATTCATTTTCATATCCGCTCATGTCCTTAAATTTGCAGAAAGTTGAATAACTACTATCGTTTGTAAGACGCGCGATATTATCTTTATTGCTTACTATTATTATATAGTACGGGCGTTGTCCGTTGTATCTTTTCCCGGATGGTGAATCATAAGAATAATACAGTCCGTTGAAGCTACTGTTCATTTTTATAATCAGCATCGCTTTGTCTTTTACATTCTTCTTGAAAACAGAATTTATCATTCCCTGTGCTTCTGCAAACACTTTCTGAGGATTTATTCCCTTCATGTTTTTTGTGGAATATATCATATCTGTCACAAGAATACTTATTTCGTTTCCCGCAGTATTGTCAAGTATGTCTCTGAATATAGCAGCAAAGTCTGTGTAGCTTGCGTCTCCAATAGACCGTGTGGCTTCAAATATATTATTGTCAGAAAGGAATTTCTTGACTCCCTGCGGATATTCGTTTATAGAACTGTTTACCACATATATCTTATTGTGATCTTCGTTCGGCAGATTATTCAACATTCTTACTATTGCCGCCTTAAAACGTCCGTCACCGTTAGCAGCATCATAAGGTACCATGCTACCAGAGCGTTCAAGATAGAATTTTGCTGTCAGATAGCTGCTCGTACCAATGCCTACAAACGATATTTCTGTTGCAGGACGTCTGTTTTTAAAAAAGTCAGCAATGTATGTCTTCACTTCCTCGGCATCAATATTATTGTCTTTATAAAAGTCATCAAATTTCTGCTTATTGGAAGTAATAAACGATTCTATTTTTTTCCAGTCTTCATTGTCTATTGTATGATCGTTCTCTGCAAGTGTCAGCAACAGCCGGTTGAATTCTTTCTTATTACCGTTGTCACATCCCACAACAAATATCATACATGCAAACAGCATGATATATATAATCGGATTAATGATATTTTTCATACCTTATTATGACGCTATAATAATAAATATAGTTGCAAAAATAAGAAAAAACGCGGATATTAAAGAGCTGTATTCGTTTTTTAGTGTTAAATATTACGTGATATTTTTATTATTTATCCGATAAAACTTTAAATGAATGTCCGCATGTTCCCAAATTAGCAAAGTTTAAACCGCCAAGATGTCCGATAGG
>OGYL01001387.1_pt1 | contig 18821 bp, 24 predicted proteins | sample 1576541 | NCBI WGS metagenome assembly OGYL01 (sample SAMEA3541551, study PRJEB24748) | human gut metagenome | biome: human gut; feature: human-associated habitat; material: faeces | place: China | collected 2012 | reverse complement strand
CCGAATTTTCCCCAAACCATAGACAAAATATCCTCAATCGTACAGTCGGGCATCAGATCAGAATAGCGAATCTCACCGGCAACGATAGTGTCCCATGTATTGTTCAGCACGCAGATACTGCTAAGTTGAAAATCTTCCCGGAAAGGATTCTCTATTAAATTAAATCCCAAATATTTCCAAATCAACTGCAACAATACATGCAATTTTAGGAATGGAGATATCCCGTAACCTATAGGGACTTTTATATCCTTATATTCCGAATCGACTTTAACCGATATAAATCTATCGTCATTTCCTTTAAATTTTGTTTGACTCGTATCCAACTCATTCAAGATCATAAGATTCTTCCGTATTCCGGTATCCCCGTCTTTTTCAAAAGAAGTAACGACCGGAAAAATCCCGAAATCCGATTCATCGAACTTGGAACGGTCGATTAAAATTCCTTCCAGCATACCTAATATATACGATATACCCGTAGAGGGTAAAGGTGGATAAAAGACCGGCAATCCGGTCATATCCGCCAGCTTAGTTTTATTCATTTTCGAATACGCTTCACTCTCTCCGAATCCGATATTCGCTTCTATGTTTTCCCCTACGGCAGTCACATTCATTATACCTGATTTTATCAAAACACCGTCTCTTACTTCGACTTGTTCATCTCCGCTTACTTTATTGTACCTATCCAAACGGTTTGGGAAACCGAACAACCGGAGGTTCTTGGGTGTTTTCGGAAAATTTATTGAGACAGATTGTGTCCCTTTCATGTTGAATATGGGAGAAGTGTTATCGATCTCGATTTGCTTTTCTTTCAGGTCGAGTATCTCCCCGTTTTTAATAATTTGCATAAGAAACGTTTTTAGTATTTTCGGGTAAAAGGTTTTTCCGATACCTCTCTTCTTTTCTGTATCTTATCAAACTCGGTCAAGCTCCAGAATGAGCGTGCCTCTATCCCGTTCGATTTCAGATAAAGCAGCAGATCTCTCGTTTCCGATATTATCGCCGACAGATCGTCCGATTGCCGTTTGCCGCCGTATGTATAATCCGGATTCTGTCGGGCGGCAGAGCCGATAAATCCGCCGTTTTCAAACCCTGCCATACGCTGACGCATCAACAGATTCATATCGACGGTACGCACGGTTCCGCTCCTTTGGGCACTGTCTATCATATCGAGCAAAGGGCGGATCGTTGGATTCGATACGGCATCATTCGACGCTACCCACTCCCGGCTCTTACCGACCGGCCCGTCACCTACGATAACGGTAGGAGAACCGATATATCCCCGGCGTTTAGGATTCAAAACTGCCTTATATCTCTTTCCATCCTGCTCACGCTTCACATCGATATACCCTCCGCTTTCTCTCCCCGTCACTACCCTTTCCCCATAAAAAGAAGAAGAAGAAGAAGATGATGATGATGAAGTGTTAAGCTTCATATTTTTCACTTTATCCCGCTCTGCTTTCGCCGAGACAATCTGTGCCGCACCGGTCGCAGCCATAAACGCAGCAGCAATACTCCCCCCGATAGGACCCAATTGTGCGTATGCCTGCATTATGGCAACAGCCGTATCTGCTATAATCTGAGAGATTTTAATTGCAAAATTTACATCCGCATATTTTTTCTGTACATCTAACTTTTTCTGGGCTTTCTCGTTCTCGAGGCGCTCCACTTCTTCCGCATTTCCTTGTGCGGCTTCTATGGCAACATCATATTTGGCGTCTATCTGGTCAAGTTCTGCCTGCTGCATGGCTTCAACAGCATTGCTTGCCAGACCCGAATAAGTATCGAAATACCCTTTAGCCCGCTGTACCTGAAGCTGGGTTTTAGCCTGCTGATACTCTTCTTCTTTTAACAGTCCTTGAGCATATTGCTGCTCAAGCATATCCATTTGTAACTGGTATTCTTCCTGCATCGAAAATATCCCGTACTGTTGGCGGATATTCGCCCGTTCCTGTTCCCCCTTGAGCAAAATATTCGTCTTGGCCTGTTCGTATGCGGCATCTAACTCTGTCGTGTCGAGACCTTGCTTTTGGGCTTCAGCCTTGCGGGCTTTATAGACCGATTCAAGAAACTTCAATTGCGTGTCGGTCTCGTTTTCCTGGTTGGTCAGGTTAAACTGGTCTTTGAAGTCCTTCAGCAGAGAAGACATTTTTATTACCTGTTCGGCACGCTTGTCTTCTACCTGCTGTTCGGTTTTCAGCACCTCATTACTCGCCTCTCTCACAGTCTCCACTTTCAGCCTCCCGTTCTGCACCTCAAGATTGGTCAATTCGTTGAGATACTCCTTTTGCAAGGTCAGACGGGTTTTTAACTCTTCCTCTTCCAAGGCCAATATAACGACGTCATACTGTTCTTTCGTTATCTTCTGGTCGGCCAGTTGTTTGGTAAATTGCAGTTTCAGCTGACGATAGCCCTCCTCTTCCTGCGCCATCCGGTCGGCCCATTTCGCCTTTACATTATCGATTTCCGCCCGGTCTATCCGGTTATCGATGTCAATACCCTTCGATTCCGTATCCGATATTTGCCCGGCGATCGAATCTTTTTTTTTCGTATCTTTCTCCCTTTGGTAATACTCCTTGAGGATTTTCAGTTTCTCGTCAAGGAACTCCCGTTCGGCCTTGAGGTTTTGCAGGTTATACTCTTCGTCCGTGAGATTTTCCTTTTCCCGGTTCTGTTTGATAGACAAGAGGCGTGCCTTGTACGCATTGTCATTGGCCGATACATCTGCCGACATGGAGTCGGGAGATTTCGAGGCTTTCTTCTGCTCCACACCCAGACTCTGAAGCCGTTGTATCTCCTTATTGATAGACGCTATTTTTCTGTTCTTGGCCGCGATTTCCGCTTCGGTAGTCTCCGGCATCTTCTGGGCAAGTTCCAACAGATCCTTCTGTATCTGAACGAGAGATTTACTTTCCTTCTCAAGAACAGTACCACTGTCTCCACTTCCGGACTCTGCTGATTCTTTAGGAAGGAAAGGCGACAACTCATTTTTTATTTTCTGTATTTCCTCGGCTGCGGCATATACCTCCTGCACATAATCTTGTATCTCTCCGCTAAGCCCTAAAGGTGCGGACGATTTAGGAAAATACTTTTTCAACACATTTCTTATGACATCAGACCATGCGTTTTCCACCCTTTTACCTTCGGCTACATACTGATCACCAAGCCGTACGATATAATTGATTACCTCTTCCCGTTGGAAATCGGGCATAGCCGACAATTCATCACGTATATCATTTATCTGTTTGGTTTTATTCTCCAAAGATTTGCTCTCGATGTCGTTTGCCTTTTCGTTCAATGTCTTCAAGGCGATATTCTCTCTCAGCTTCCGGTTTATAAGGTCGTATGCCGTTTTTATCTCTTCCAAGGTGGAATGTTCTGTGAGCAGGTTGGGCAAATAGTCTTTGTATTGTTTGTTGATTACATCGATGATATCTTTCTTTTCCTTGGTTTTATCGGCCGCATTCTTCAGTGCGTTGAACAGCTTGTCAAGTTCTCTTTTCTCAGTAAGCATTTCGGAGGTAAAATCGTTCATGGCTGCCTTTGCCTCGTTTGTCCTTGTACAGAGCTTATATATCCCATAGGTAGCAGCTGTGACAGCCATCGTTATAGCCGTAATCGGATTCAATCCCAATGTCAGTAGAAAACTTCTCATGGCTGTTGTCGCTTTCTTGATATTTCCGGTCAACAACGCTTTAGCGGCAGCCAAGGCATATTCGGCGGCAATGGAGGCACGTACTTGAACTTCTTCCAATGCTTGCAGAGCCATCTCTTTTTTGCTTACCACCATAGATTGGGTATTGACGGCAATCAAGGTTTTCTTTATCGCTATATATGCTCCGATGACAGCGATCAATTCACCGATCGCCGCCCGGTTCTTCACTACCCAGCCGGTAGCTTCCAGAATACCTGTTTTGAACGAGCCGAAAGTCGCATCAAGGTTTTGTTTGAGAGGAAGAAGGGTTTCTCCCAATTTCATCTGGGCGTTCTGCAGCTTCACCGTACGTTGAGCCATTTTATCGGCCTCCGATATATAGCTCCCGCCCGCCTCGGCGAGCTGCTTATCCACGATAGAGGCGACTGCGGACATGAAGTCGCCCGTCTTTGCCATCTGCTCGTTTATCTCGGCGGCCGACAATCCGAGGTTGTCGAGTATCAGCACCGACTTCCGCCCCAGACCGGTAACGATGGAGTTGGTCATATACTCGACCGACTGTCCGGTCTGCTGCGCCTTGAGCTGGGCAAATTCGAGATACTTGCCGAGATCTTCCAACGGTATTCTGAAGTCTTTCGCCATATTAGCGGCTTTCATCAGTTCAAGATCGTTTACCGTCCCCTTGGTCGCCTTGCGCAGGTTATCGAGCAGATCGGGACGGTCCAACGCCTCGAACGCACGGGTCACCCCGTCGGCGGCCGCCGCCATATTGACGCCCTCGGCAACGAGGTCTTTCATGCCGGAAACCATGCTCCAAAGCCAATTTGTAACTTGTGTAAGTACATTTCCTGCAAGAGTTGCCCACATCCCTTTATTTAATATGGTACCTCCCAATGATTTCTCCGCCTGTTTACCCGCCTTTTTGAGTTCGTCCATTTTGGAGCGGGTCTCGGTAAGTTCTTTTTGCAGCTTGTTCCACTCTTCGGGATGCAGGTTGCGTGAGGTGCGGTTCATCTGGCTCTCCAAGTCCTGCGCCCGCCTTCGGAGCTGCGACATGGAGAGGTTGGCGAGTCCCATCTGGTTCTCGAGCCGTTTTATCTGTTCCCGGTTCGCCTTCAGGGTATTGTTGTTCTCACGGAGTACGCCGTTCAGGTTGCGGTATTCGTCCGATTCCTTCTTTCCGGCGGCTTCCAACTGGCGCATCTCTTTCTGTACGCCCTTGTTCGCCTCCTGCAACTCCTTGTTTACTTTTATCAGGCTGTTTATCTCCTTCTCGGCCGCCGAGGCGTCGAGGGTGAGTATCCATTTGATCTGGTCTTCTGTCAGTCGTGATGCCATACAGGTACTTTTTTACGGTAAAAGTACCCATGGTTACCGGGGATGTAAAGGACAGGTCGGTCTTATAAGGAATGAAGTAAGAATTTCGTTAAGGGTATTCCGATAATCGGGGTAAGAAAAAACGATAACAAGAATGCGAATACCCGGTCAAATTTTTCCCACTTGCCGGTAAACAGCCAAACACAGAGCTAATTGAAAAGTAGCCAAAGTAATTCCATAGTTGTAATTTTTTATTGATAACGGGTTAATGCCAAAAACGGCTCAAAATTTTCGTTAAGGGTATTCCAATAATCGGAGTGACAAGGCAAGATAACCCAAATGCGAATACCCGGTCAAATTTTTCCCACTTGCCGGTAAACAGCCAGACGCAGAGCAAATTGAAAAGTATCCAAAGTAATATCATAGTTCTAATTTTTTATTGATAACGGGTTAAGGCCAGAGATAGCTACATAGTTTTTTTGCTAAAGGTATTCCGATAATCGGTGTAAGAAAAATCGAGAATGCAAATGCAAGCATTCGGTCAAGCAGTTCCCACTTGCCGGTAAACAGCCAAACACAGAGCAAATTGAAAAGTAGCCAAAGTAATCCCATAGTTCTAATTTTTTATCGTTCAATACCACGCTTCATTTATATCCCATTTTCATTAAGGGAATCCCCAAGAGAGGAGACACACCTAAAGAAATTATAAACGTTGCTACTTTCATTTCCATTGGCCACCCTTTAGTATAAAGGGGAACGAAAATCAAAGACAATATAAAATTGATGCAGAACCACATTGTTATAATTTTATATTAACAAATGTAATAAATATAATATATTAATCCAAATTCTTGGGTGATGATTCATTCAAGTCTTCCCGTATGCTCTGTTTTATATTCTCGGACAGTCCGTATTTCAAAGTGGGCAAGGTCTCTTTATACAATATGCCCCATACTGCCCGGTTATAAATTTTCAACTTTTTAAAAGAACCTTTTCCGTTCCGGCTATAATAAATGTCGAGAAACCGTATTCCTACCAATGTGCTCATATAAAACACAGGTTGCATACCTCCCGATGTGACTATCCGCCCCGACTGCGAGGATAAGAATGAGACTATGGCGTCTTCTTTTTCCCCGTGCAAAACTTTAGAAATCTCTTCTTGTTGTGTCGCATATATCCGTCTTATATCCCGGCTCACTGTCCGGTGTATAAACTCTTTTTTGATCATCTCTTCGGTTACCATCTCTTTTTTCCGGTGAAATTAAGATTCGCAACCGGTATGGAAAAGGACGGGAATTGGCTTACCATTGACTTCAGTTACCGCCATAATGACAGTAACTGAAGTATAAAAATCTCTTTCGATTTATTTCTCAATCAATATCCATTTGAATTGCAATCCGATTGTACCGGGAACGGCTACGAATCGGAAGCCGGCGGACTTCATCAGATCATAAACTTCGGAGGCCGAAATATCCACTCCCGGATTGATCTTATTTATCGCTGCACAAATCTCTTCGGTCGATAGCCGGTGCGTCGACTCTTCAACCGTCCTCGCAGGCACATAGCGCTCTGTGATCGCCTGCTTATAATCGCTCATTTCCTTTTTCATGGCTTCTCTGTTTCTGACGTTAAGAACGGTTTCAGTTGTCTCTTCAGGGACGATAACAGCATCAGCGTAGCCTTGACATCTAAGTAATCGTCTATACCTTCCCAATTGAGCAGTATCTGTTCGCAGATGCAGTCCAGATCGGCGAGCGTTCCGTGCTCGCGCCATTCCTTGATGACGGCCATCATCTCAGGGGTGAAGCCGAGGCTTCCGACATTTACAGATTCTTTCATGACCGGCCTCCTTCCCTGATGATAAAGGTCTCGAATCGCCCGTGAAGGCACGCCTCCACCTTGCCCGATAACAGTCCGTCTTGACGGTGAAACTTAAAGCCCAGTATACGGGTGCTCTTGGGGAGTGTCGCCAGCAGATCGCTGACGGTCAATGTTCTTGTTTTTTCCATTTCTACACAGCATTTTAAAATGAAACAATAAATTGATTACATGACGGGAAAGAAACAAAAAAAAGTTCCGCTCCCCGTTGCTGTACACCTGATAAGGGCAGTGGGTGCATTAACACTCCACACGGGACGGAACTATATCGAAAGCCATAGGCATAAAAAATGCCCGCAGCAAATATGGCGAGCCTTCTCGCCCTTATCAAATGTACAGCACTGCAAATATGAGAAACATATTTGAAATAAACAAGGAAAGAATTAGATAAATTTTTAAAGCCCAATATACGGGCACTCTTGGGGAGTGTCGCCAGCAGATCGCTAACGGTCAGTGTTCTTGTTTTTTTCATACTATGATGATGTTTTAGCGTTTAGGCAGAAAAACGGCTGCCATTTCCCGTTCGCTAAAACATCATCATAGTCGCTGCCGGAGCAGTAAATATAATATAGGAAATGCAGCCGTATAGCTATAACATGGGCATAAAAAAAGCCCGCAATAAATTCGAGCAATTAACCGCTGCTCTACGGCATCGATTCACGATGATGTTTTAGCTACTGCAAATATGAGAAATATATTTGAAAACAACAAATTCAATATGTAATTTTTATATCAATAAACGGAGATGAAGACCCTTCTCTCACTTCTTCAACGGTTACTTTGTAGTCTGGATATTTTTCAATAAAAGCCAAAACATCTTCACATAAATAAGAAGGAATATATCCGATATGAAATCCGTCATAAGTTTCTATCTTGATAGCATTATTATCATACGGATTTTCCGGTTCAGGCTCTAAATATAAATTTTCTTTATATCCTAAAAATTCAACTCTTTTTTTCTCTTTCGGAGTGCGATAAAAAGTTCCTGCAACTTGACATTCAATACATTCTTTAGCCGTCTGAGATTCAGGATTTTCTTTTCTTTGTTTCTCAAAATATTCATATGCATCCTGACGTTTTTTCAAACTATTTTGTTTTTTAACATCATTCCGCCTATTTATAATTATTGCATACACAATAATAAAACCTATACAAATAATAAAGAATATAACCATAACGTTCGGTATTAGAATGGCGAATCCCCTATAAAAGAGTGCCCCCACCGGTATAGTTTCCGGAATCCGGTTATTTACGGATTACACTCTCTTATAGAGGATTCATGTTTAACTATATCGGGGGGCTACAAATATGTGAAGTATATTTGAAAAAGGCAATGGAAAAAGCTATTTTTGTAAAAAAGAGAAAAAAATGAATAAAAAATACTACGCACAAAATAGCAAATAAAAAAGATAGCCATAATATTATTAGTAGTGAGATTATAAACCTATAATAATGCTTTCTTACAGTCTAACTTCTATTAATTTCTACAACTTTATTAACAAGCTCATCAAAAATATTTTTTTGCTTCTCATATATAAGTGCTTTCAAACTTTCACTAGGAGATAATTTATCCTCTTTGAAAGAGTCATTAAATTCGTCAGTTTCTGTTATTGATATTTGTAACTCCGTAGATAACGAATGGATACTTGGTTTTATTTTTAATTCTTTTTGAAAAGTCTTTTCTAACCGAGAAATTCTCATGTTCATTATTTTAAACCAAGGCAATAAGGATTTTGCATTTTGCTTTCCTGCTATAATATCTTGGATAAAAAAAGAGTATTCTTCCTGTATAGTTTTTATTTCATTAATAAAATAATCTTTCAAAACTCGCTTTGTCGTCATTTTTTTTTGAATGATAACAATTATAATTATTGCCAATATTGCATTAATAACAATGTCGACAATGGCGATTATATCCGATGTGGAAACACATGATATCATTATAGGTCTGTTATCGTTTTTCGTCTGGAAAAATCTATTGTATGTTTGATTGAGTCTTCATTTTTCCTTCTCTTTTCCCATTGAGGAAAAGTCTTTTCTGTTATAATAGAAATCCAAGAAGGTTCGTCATTAGAAACAATACTAATATTGTTTCTTACTAATGATAAAGTAAAATCATATACTAAATTACCAAATGCTTCATCTAAAAATGACGATGCATACCCTGCCGTATTATCAAGATTTATTTCTAAAATTCGATTGTTCTTTATTGAATTGAAGAAAGCGTCATTGAGTACTTTGATATAAAAATCCTCTCCAGAAGCATCCCCCTGATTAGCATATCTGGGACCCGGATACTCATTATAATCATTAAGAATACTTATTCTGTTTTTTTCTTTTCCCATAATTCAATATTGCTTTTATCTACTGACCAACAATAAAAAGTCCCCTGAAATTCATTTTTCAGCTCAATCGCTTTTTTATTTTGCCCTAAATTCAAATAGGCTTTGTTACTAAGAACAATTAAATCTGTGATATGTTCTTCGTCCACTACAGCCTTTATTTTAGGAAGGCCCTTGTTTCGATTGATTTCTTCTGTTCTTGATCCATATTTTTGATCAAATGCCTTTCGCAGAATAGCACTATTTTCATTAAATTCTCCTCGAAGAATATCTTTAAAAAATTGTTGTCCAAACCGTCTTTTTAAAGTTTTAATTATTCCATGACCATTATCTGTGAATACAAAATTAATTTTATTATTTGAATCATCAAAATTAATGGAAAAAAACCAACACTTCTTCTTATCAAAAGCATGCTCAATAGAATTACCAGCCATCTCTTGTACTATACTATATACAGGAGGATAATGCTGTTCTTTACCAACTATATTATAAATCGATTTTTTAATGGCCGCACCAATACTTGAATTTAAAGTTTTATCAGAACCTATCTTAATAATAAAATTTTTGTTATTTGTTTTGGAAGTATTGCTCCTTACATGAGAGAAAAAATCTGATTCTTCAAAAATTCTACGGCACTCTTCATCCTTAGGATAATTACCTGCAATTGATTTACCCTTAAGCTCATGCATTATAGAAAGTAATATACATATAGAACCTATGTCTATCGATTTTATTTTTTCTAAATCTAAAAATATATGCTTTATCTTATTATCAAATTTCAAGTGTTTTAATTCTTTAATAAATTTCAATGTTACTTCAGGATATTTTATGACAGAAAATAATTCTGGCACATTAATATGCAATATAGGTTTCTCATCTTTTCGATAGCTTATATTTATTTCTTTACGTTGTTGTCTTATATGCAATTGCTTTAGATAAGACTTTCGTCTTCTTGATTTTTTAAGTTCTATCCTTGATCGTCTCTTCTGGTATCTTAGTCTCCGAATCATAATATATACATATCATAAAGAGATCGCAATATTGTAAAAATTATTGAATAAAACAAGGAATTCTCAAAACTAAAACAGTATCAATTCAGCGACCGGACGACAGCTTTTCCTTGACAAACCGTATATTATACTCCACCTCATGGAGAGGGAGGTTCATAATGCCGGCGATCTCCTCATAATCATATCCCGACAGATAAAGGCCGAACGAAACCCGAAATTTATCATCCGGAATATCCGATATCGTTTTATTTATTACCTTTAGCTCGGGAATTTTAGAAAAGGGTTCACATGGTTTATTCTTGAGAAAGCAGGTATCTGTCTTTTTGCGACCTGCAAGAAATAATGTTATTACTATCGGGATGAACTTTTTATATAGGAACAGGGTTATAACTCTGCAACAACGTGTTTTTAAATTCATGGCTTCTCTCATTTTTCAAGTTAATATAAAAGAAGCCTCCGCTGTTAAGTCGCAAAACATACGTGATTTGAGTAAATACACAAACAACACGCAACGGCGGAGGCTTTAATTTTCCTCTACTATAGCGTGTTGTAATATATTTTCGTATGTTTTGCATTGCAAACATAACAAAAAAATTCCGGATTCAAAAAATTTCAATTCCAAAAGGATTAATCCGACTCCAAGACCGAGAACCGGCTGTTTCGAACTGCATAATCATAACGTGACGAGTATAACCCGAATGGTATCTTACAAAGATCATCCGGCAAATCATCGGCAACCTCCGGTGCACAGATTTTGAAAGGGAACTTTCCGGAACGGGGATCTCCGGAACGGAAGATCGTTTCTCGACGGGAATCGGGGAATAACGGCATCACTGCCCTAATGAACTTCTTACAGTGTAATAAAACAACAACTTCACGATAGCGTTTTTTTAAATTCATGGCTTCTTTTATTTTTTGGGGTTAATATAAAGAAGCCTCCGCTGCCAGTCGCAAAACATACGTGATTAAAGTAAATATACAAATAACACGCAACAGCGGAGGCTATACTATCCTCTACTATAACGTGTTACTGTTATTTCGTATGTTTTGCATTGCAAACGTAATTAAAATTTTTCGTATTCCAATTTTTTTAACTTGAAAATATAAATACAATATTAAAATTTATCACATACCACTGCTTCCGGCCTTAAGGGAGGCTTTTCTTAAAATTGGCTTAATAATGATCGGTTTAGCCAACCGATACACTTTGGGTAACGAACCGAGCGAAAGGGCTCTGCCTCCCGGCGTCCCCCTCTCTACCTGCTCCCGGATTTTTGCAAAACATACGCAACACGCGTAACCGGGAGCGTCGTATATACTATAAATACCTCTATTCCAGCGTTTTATTTATAGTATAAAGATAGCATCGAAAAGGAGATAACGCAAGATATAAACCATTTATTTTCAACGGTTTAGCTTTAAATAAGAATGTGATCGGAATCGCTAAAGCGATCATTATTAAGCCAATTTTAAGAAAAGCCTCCCTTAAGGTCGGAAGCAAACAGCCCTACCGTTTCGGCAGGGCTGTCTTTACGGTTAGCCGCATAAAAAAGTTGCTCAGGAAAAGATTCTCCTGAGCAACCGGTCATAATCAAATAGTATCAATTGAACGGATACTGCGTTATATCGTCGCATCATTCAACTCCTTCACGAGTTTACTTAAACCGACACCGATGCGCTTACACTGTTCTTCAGATGCAAGTTTCGAACCGCTTTTATATCTCCGTAAAAGAGAAGCATTAAAACCGATTTTCTTTGCAAATTCAGAAACGTTGATCCATGAAAAATAATCGAAAAATGAAGGCAGATCATATTTATAAGAAAAAGTCAACTCCGGAATCTCTTTACCCTGTTCCGCAAACATCTCCTTAATTTCCTCGTATGCCGACAGCATGTCCCTTTTCGCCTCTTCAACAGAATTTCCAGTACCATTCAACCCGAATCCGGGTAACTCGTCCGAAATATAAATACCGAACAAGCCGTCTTTGCTCAATTCTACGATAGCCGTTACTTTCATATCCGCATAATTTTAATATAATCAAAAGTCATTGAAACATGAATCGGAATCAAAAAAGCGCGAGGATTAAATCCCCGCATCTTTTTTAATACTTCGTGCAGTACCGGAAGGAATTTCTTTGCTTGTGTGTCGGGGAACAGAAAATATTTTTCCTGTAATCGGACTGAACCAAAGATCATGGCGTGAACCATGCCGGACTACATAACACCCTGCTTTATTGAGCAGTTTTGTTATTTCCGATGTTTTCATATTTCAATGATCTATTTGATTATGGCACAAAGGTAACGAATATGTTATCTAACCACAAACAATTATGTAACAAAAATGATACCTTTATACTTGTTTAACTATATTTCGAGATACAACTCAATATGCCATTTACATATTACAAAAACAGCCCCGTCACTTTGATGGGGCTGTTTTGTTAAATTCTTAAAGATTTACGTTTAATAATAAGAGGAAAAGCATAGTGTATCTTTTCCCATTCTCTCACCAATAAAGACAAACGCATATATTCATCTTTATCGGTCTGAGGTAAAGCTTCCATATCACCAAGAGCCGTTCCTTTTGCAATGATATCGTCCATCATCGCACAAATACTCCGGTATTCGGTTTCTGTAGTTATCTTTTTTATTGTCATAAACTTACTGCTATCAGCTCTTTGCCTATATCATGAATCGCATTCAATATTTTTCTGGATCTTTCTTCAGAAGGTTTTTTAGTACCGCTGATATATTGAGCCAATAGGCTCTGGCGTATTCCCAAACGGCGGGCAACAGCCGAAGCGTTCAATTCGGGATATTCCATAAATAATTTATATAACGGTGTTTGTGCCTGCCTATCACGGAAAAAAGCCTCGAAATTCAAATCTTCATCCACATCCGGCCAGTGTATTCCGAAACTGCTTGTTTCATAATTAGCACGTTGTTCGGGTGTAGCCCATCGTAAACGAGGATAATCATCAAAATTCTCGTGTGCAGTACGTCCGTCTGCCGTCAATATATGTACGGCAGTAGGTGTAATCCATATTTTATCTACTTTTAGCATGATACTACAAATATAGGTAATAAAATTATTACCTATACGTTCTAATAGATTTATTTTCAGATAAATTCAAATCGAGAATAGTATCATAATGAAGATTTGTCCCTAAACAGATACCATGCCGCAATAGCCAAACCAATCATTATTAAGCCAATTTTAAGAAAAGCCTTCCCCAAGGTCGGAGTGGACTCTTTTTCCGATACAGACCGGACAGAGGCGGTCGCCCGCCTGTCGGTCGTATCAGCAAACTGAAAGACAGTCTTACGATCGGCATTTTGAGCATTATAGACATTCGTATCAGAAGACGTCCGCTTTCCCTCCCAAGAGCGGGATTTCAATTTCGGTACGGTATCTTCGGGAACGGAAGGATAGTAAGTTTCAGTGTATTTCCATTCAATTCCGGACGAAGAGCCGGTCGCAACCGACACGACAGAGACGGTATCTTCATGAATTCGGGTAGCGTGTGAAATCCGGGTAGCGTTTTCCTGCAGGTCGGTACTTAATGAAGCTTGCCGGTGCACACGGCATCCCGGCAAGCAAACACCAACCAAAACAACAAAATATGAAAACGCAAACACTTTCATGACACATATTTTATATCATCGATCCGGTTGATCCAGCCTTGCAGGAAAACCCTCTGCGATGGATCACGCTCACAGATCTGCCGGCAGAACCTGATCCTCTCTTCTTTAACAACCTGAAAGAAGTTTACCGGATTCACCGAATTCAAAGTATCTAAAGTGACCGGTCCGACAATTCCGTCGGGTTTGAGGCCGAGCAACCGTTGTGGTATCTTGATACCATTTGCTCCGGATGCCCACACCCAGTCGACCAGAATATTGGCAAGGCCCTGGCTGCGTATCCGGTCGGCCTGCCACCTGTCCCAATAATGAGTTTTCAACAGATTCACGACATCCTCTTTCGTGATCAGCCGGAGATCATCGGCATCGATATCACCGTCTCCGTCTTTATCATATCCGCAACTTTTCCATGTGGCGAGGGTGACACCCATGTTCGTCTTACCGCCCTTATCGGCCTTGTGGTCGGCCCATCCGCCTTCCCATCTGAAGATGATGGGAACGAGTTTATTTATATCAGCCATTTTGTTGTACGTTATTTTTCGTATTATTAAAATCTTCTTTCCGCTGTATCCGGTTCGGACAAATGGTGACGTAACACCGTAGCCCTTTAAGGTAGGCGATCTCACATTTCAGCTCGGAGACCTCTTCCATCGCTTTCTGGGCTTTCTCGAGCATCAGGAAATAATCCTGTGTGAGCTTGTCGCATTTTTTAGACAGATGCTCATAATCGTCCTTATGTATCTCCCGAGCCTTACGAGCATTCTCCAGATCCATGCTGTCGGCTTGTGCGAAAGCCTTTCTCTTTTCTGCCCTGAAAAAGAAGAACTGAAAGATGTTCAGCCCGCCGAAAAGACTTGTCAATATGATCAGCAACTCGTTCATAATCCAAAATTATCTGTTTTCCGGTCGCCCGAAAAGGACATCTTTTTCGCATCGAACAGGTCGAATGCCTGCCGGTCGAACATCAGCGTCCAGCCTATGGACTCGAACTCAGGGCTGATAAACGGCGTTATGGAATGCTTGTCCGAAATCTTCTTGAATGAATAACGCTCCCGTTGCTCCTGTATCATCAAGTTCCGCATCCGGGTCACCATGTCGAGCGTATTCGCCGAGATCAAGGTCTGATCGACGAGGTCTCCGGTAAATTCGGTTGTCTTTCCGGCAATCGTAGCCGCCACCTGAAAAGTATCCGCAATCCGGTTCGACTTATCGGTATCGGTCTTTATATCTCCATAATCGACAAACAGGTAATATCCGGTCAGTTGAGAGACACAGGTTTTCACGGCATCGAAGTTAGGGCCGAACACAAATCCCCCAACTTCGGGAAGTACGGGCGTGTCGGGCATCGATTCGACAAGCGATTTCAAAGAGTCGTATCCGGGTATCTCCGAACGCCCCTTGTTGAAGATATCGAGTACTCCCTGCCGTTGTGGAAAACGGGCGAAGTATAAAAACAGATCGATGATAATATTTCTGTTCATGACAATATTTTGTTTATGATTTTTATCGGTAATCCGGTCTTTTCGGAGATTTCCGTCTTTTCTATTTTATAATCCCGCATCGTCTTTACCGACTCGATCAGCTTCTTCCGGAGGATAATCAAGTACGTGATGCAATCCATACGCTCTACGGCCGTGAGGTCACCGATGCCGTCTTGAGACAGGTTATAGAGGCTCTCGAGCATACCGGTGCAGATAGCCGGAAGCGGCTCGTCCTTGCCGGCCGATAAGATGGAGAACGGTGTCCGGGTAAACAAAAACGCCGTAAATGCCTGGAAATTGATCGATATGGCCTGAAGGAGTACCGAATCGAGATTTTTAAAAGACCCGGCCAGCCGGTGAGCGCCGGCGGAACTGTATGTACCGGGATGGTATAAAATGGCGGCCAGCAGGGGCAGCTTATCGGTCGAACCGTGTATTTCGGATAAAATCTGCCGTGCCTCGATAAACTGAACGGCTGTCAGGTTACAGGTGATCCGGTCAAAATCCGTCCTGATTTCATATCCTCGGTATTGTTGCTTATCGAATATAAAATCGGGGATCAGCTGCTTGGCAAAGCAAGCGTCGATACGGTATTTATACTCTTGTTTCGACAAATACCGCGAATATGCCGGCGGGAAGTCGACCGGCTCTGTCTTCCGGGCTTGCTCCCGAATGTCTTTCGGCACTCCGTCCAGCGTACCGGCAGGATAGACAATCTCAAACATGAAGTCCGCCTGCCGAGCCAGCAGATACAGATTTTGCCAAGCGGCATCACCTTTGACCTTGTCCGGATTCCAGCCCATCATCTGACAAACATACCGCAACCTGACTTCCATGACCGAATATTTTCCGGCCGCAAAATCGACCAGTAACCGGCAGACATCCATATATTGCTCCGGAGTCAGCAGTTCCCACGCATTCGGTATGCCGTACGTCTTATCTTTAACGACAAATTCTATTCTCTTCATGGCATCAAATAAATTTTATCATCGGGACGGGCAAACGATGTCTCGGTACAAATATCTCCCGTCCCGGACTCGTCCAGCGCCATGTCCACGCTTTTCAATATTTCAGAAGACTTGTTCATCAACGACTCCGCCAACGTTAACAGGCGATCTTGTTCGTTCTGCCCGTTTCGGGAAGCCTTGCTGTCATCGAACAGACTCCGGATGGTAGCCGGCAACTCGATAATGTCGAACCGGGAGATGGCCAGAGCCACGACCGTCAATGCCAATGCCAACTTGAGTTTGTCTTCGAAGTCGGCTTCACGCCCCTCGATGCGGTTGAAATATGCCCCTATCGTGTCGGACAATACCTCTCGTTGGAGTGGCGTCGTCCGGAAAAAGAACAGATATGAGCAATCTATCGGGTACAGAGAGTCAAACTCTTCTGCAGTCTTGATCCGGAGTTTTTCCCGAAGCCGGTAATAAGGAGACAATTTCCATGACTCGAAATTCTCCAGCTCGGCGATCAGCGAGTCCATCGCATTATAGTAGTTATCGATATACTGCCGTCGCATGCCTTCCAATTCATACTTGTAGATGTCCCCTCCGTCGGCCTTGCGTTTTTTCAGCACCTCGAATATATTCTCCTTGTATTTGGTCGCATTGCCTACGGCCGACCTCAGATAAGAGAGAGCATCCGTTTCTCCTCCGGACACGATTTCTCTGTAAACGGCTGCCGTAATGATATTGACGACCATTTTCTTTGCCGAAACGGCCGAGCTGTTCAGGTCGGCAAAATTCACCTGGCTGTCGATGCCCGGAACGGTCTCCCTGAAGTCCTGAACGGTAACGAATAGTTCTTCCAATACTTTTTTCATACTTCCTGCTTGTTTAAACGGTTATCCGGCGATACTTCCTCCTGCCGGCTCGGAGTCTCCCGGTAATACCCGATGCGGTAACCTTGTGCGTACAACTCCGGCCAATTGACCCGGATCGCCATATTGAACGCCTCGGAACACTTTTCGTCATCCGGAGTAAGGGTCAGCAGATAAATAAGATAATTGTAATACACGTCCGCTCCCGATTTGCTGATCACGCCGTCTTTGCTCACGCTCGAAATAGAAGAGTCCATCCCCACAGCGGCCAGCAGCACTTCATCGGCACGCTTGTCATACTCGATCAATGAACTGATATACTCTTTATATTTCAGATCCACCGTCTCGATGCGCCAGCGTTCCTCTTCATTCGCTCCGGTGCGGAAAGAGGTAGTTGCGTAGGCCTTGCCTTGATTGTCTTTTCCGGAGAGGTATTTCGACAGCCGGCGCAATTCGAGGTTCATGTACCTGATCAGGGATGATTCGCTGAATTTCGTACCCACATCGATGCCGTTGTAAGTAAACAACTCTTTATTATCCTTCTTCCGAAGAACATTTTCCTGACAAATGGCGCTTATCTGTTTGCGTTTCGACTCTATCCAAGCGGCGGGGATAACCACATGTACCTTGGCGGCCAGACTGTTTTTAAGAAAAGAGTTGATATATTCCGGCGATTCGTTCGCCCCTTTTATCCAAGGCTTCGTTCCCTCATGCGTCTCATTGCAGCCGTAGAAATCGCCGACCGAGCTTTCTCGGTGATGAGAGATGGCGGCAAACCTGTAATTGCCGACCTCCCGAAGGTCGAATTTGGGATATATCTTGAATTGTGCCGCCCCGTAGTTCCAGTTTCCGATGGCAATATACCGGAAGTCATTATATTGCACCAATGAAGTAACCACATCCCGCTTTGTCGTCGCCAGCCGGCAATGCTTGTTCTCCATCAGTTCGAGACCGGCCACGGGAACACGCCCGATAATCCGTCCCGAAGACATCCTCCATTTCGTAAAGTAATCTCTGAAAAAGTAGTATCGCTTGATCAGCGCCAAGGCATAATCTTTATAAGACATTTCCAGCCCGTTGTCTTGCCAGCTGTCGAGCCACCGCTGTATATCGGGCTGCCCGGTCCAGTTACGCACCGGTTTATTACCCTCTTTCCCTTCGATATATATGGCAGGTCCTTTGCCATAAAGCATGTTCACCTGTTTGTTTATCAGACGGGGAAGCAGGCGGTTGCGTTTTATGTCCTGTTCTATCTCCTCGCACAGGCGGTTGTTCACACCCCGGGCACACACGTTATACCCGCATACGTTGAGCCATTGCACATCCGGTTGTCTCCAGACGATATTGTCCGGATCGAAGTCGGGAGTATCCGCCACAGACAGGGACATCCCGGTCTGGAACGAGATGATGTTGTTTTCGTCCAAGTAACAGCCCATGTTACCCATCAGCTTTATTTCACTGTCGTCTGTCAAAGCCATGTTATACGTTTTAGTTTGAAGTTATCTTGCGGGAAGCCCATGTAACGGATCAAGATCCGGTAACAACACTTGGGGCTGCCCTCGGCATCGTAGAATAAAAACAGGTTGTCGCTGTCGATCGAGAAGCGTTCGTCCGGCAACTGAGCCCGATACTTGCAGCCGCTCAAGGTCTTCAGGCGGTATGACGATACGCCTTTCTTAC
>OGYL01001382.1_pt1 | contig 18887 bp, 10 predicted proteins | sample 1576541 | NCBI WGS metagenome assembly OGYL01 (sample SAMEA3541551, study PRJEB24748) | human gut metagenome | biome: human gut; feature: human-associated habitat; material: faeces | place: China | collected 2012 | reverse complement strand
TCCACTACCAGGGCGGCAAGGACGCCGTGGCACTGTATCTGCGCAACAACCCGAAATTGTTTGCATGTTTGTTGGGTTTGTTTGTTGTCAATGGTGTGGCAGTGTTACCACCCCGGGTTCTGCACGAGGCCGTAACCTTTGTTTATCTCAGTCTGTGGGAAGGGGAAGAGATACCACTTCGGGTCGAAGCCGTTGGTCCATGCGAGCCTTACGGGCTGCGTGAGCTCAAAGCGCTCATAGTCGAAGTGCGTTGGCTCATAGAACCAGCTGGCCGCCGGGTCGTCGCTGTCGGTCTTCTTGTCGCCGTCGGTCCACTTTGTCTCCGAGCGTTCCCACTCGCCCGTCTCTTCGTTTTTCACCAGGCGGTATATGCGCAGTCCGTGCAGCCTCTTTGAGAAGATGTCGGCCCGCTTGTAGCGTATGAGGTCAAAGTAGCGCTCGTTTTCAAATCCCAGCTCGCAGGCCCTCTCTCTCAGTATTTCCTCCATGAGGCTGTCTTTGTCGGTGGTTAGCGGCTTGTCGGGGTTGCATTCCACGAGCCCTTTCAGCCCCACGCGCGCCCTGACCTTGTCTACGTATTCTATGGCACGGGTGAAGTCGTTGTCGGCTTGCAGCAGAGCTTCGGCGTAAGTGAGGTATAGGTCGGACATGCGCAGCACGTCCCACTGTGGCGCCTGGCGGTCGTAGCACGACCCTACGTAGTATTTGTTGTTGGCATATCCCGTGGCAAACACGCCGGTCTCGGTCTTGGGCTGGTTGAGGGCTGTCGTTCCGCCCACCCACGACTCGAATATGTCGCCGCTGCACTTGCCCGACGACCATTCGGTGACCTGCGGCACGCCGTTGATGCGCACCGTCTCATAGAGGCGCGGGTCGCGGGTGAGCACACGGTTCTGCAGGTCTTGCAGCCCCTCGACGGTGTCTCCCTTGACAAACATCTGGTCGAGGAGCCCTGCCAGGCTGTCTTTTTCCCAGTCGAACGGCGTGCCGTCGCTCCACGGAAACATATCGATGTATTCCTGTGTGGGCGTGTAGGCATAGCGTTCGTTGTCGCCCATGAGCGTATAGGCGGAGTATTTGCTGTCGTGTGTGCTCGTGCTCACCCTCACGGAGTGTATCACTTCGGTGCTGGCCTGGTTGACGTAGCCGTAGCGGAAGGCGTAGCGGTAGTCGGCTGTGGTCGTCCCGGCCGGCTCTGTCATCTCGTAGTATCCGTTGGCGGCAAGGGCGTCGAAGAACTCGTCGCACGCCTCACGGCACTGTGTCCACAGGTCTTGGTTGTAGCCCCCGTACCAAACGAGGTGCTGTTGCTCTGCCTCGGTGGTGCCGCCGTAGTAAGGCTGGTCGCTGTTGAACAGTGGCGAGGCGGCAAACTGCAGTATCTTGCACTTCAGGGCCATGGCCCCGGCGCGGGTCCAGCGGCCGGTCTCGGTCTGCGCCTCGGTGCCGGTGTAGGCCCATGGCAGCACGGCGGCAGCCTCGTCGAGCAGTCCGATCATGAAAGTCACGGTGCTGTCCACCGTGGCCCGGGGCATCCAGTAGCTCTCGTCGAGGCCGGTGAATGAGCTTTTCACTATGGGCAGCCCGCCGTAGAACTTGAAGAGGTTGAAGTAGGCCGACGCTATGAGGCATTTGGCCTCGTCGCTGAAGACGGCCTTGTCGTCGTCGCTCATGTCGGGCACGGAGCTTACGTTCTCAAGGAACAGGTAGGCTGCGCGCACCAGTTCCCAGACGTTCTCGGTGTCGAAGCCGTAGATGCTGCCGTCGGAGCTGGCGGTGAACGTCTCGGTGTAGTAGCTCTGGTATATCGACGAGCTGGGGAAGTGGAGGTGGTATATGTCGGTCAGCGCGTCGAACTTGCCCTGCCAGTAGCTGGCCGACAGTGGCGCCGACGAGCTGCTGCGGTAGGGTATGCCGTAGTATTGCAGCGAGTAGACCCCCGTGAGGAGCTGTTCGGCATACTCTGCCTTGCTGAACACGGAGTCCTTCGTTGTCGAGTTGCTCGGAGCCTTGTCGAGGAAGTCGTTGCCGAAGGCTATGTTGTCAGTGCATGATGCCGTCGTTAAAACCATGGCAATGGCTGCCACGGCTTTGGCCAATGCTTTGGCCAGTTTCGTGTTTAGTGTCATGTCTGTTGTTGTTTAAGTGATTCTGCCGAGGCATTGGTGAGCCTCGTGCGTAATGATTTTTTGCTTGTTGCGGGCCGCCCCGTCGTGGCTTGCCATTCCGCTGTGCCACAGCGGGTTGCGCCCGGGTTGCGCATGGCGTTGCAATATGGCCCGTTCTGTATGCCCGGACGGGCAGTTTCGCCATGCCGTTCGGCCCGTTTCGTGGCGCTGTATGGCCCATTTCGCGGTGTGGCCAGGCTGGTGTAAGTTTTTTTTGCCGCCGTGGCTGTGCCGCCCGCCCGTGGCTTCGGCGTGGGCGTGGCCCGCAGGCTGCTGTCAGAAGGCCATCTTGAGCGACAGCGTGTAGGTGCGCTGCAGCGGGTATGACGGCGAGTTGCTGGCCCTTGCCTCGGGGTCGCCCCAGATGTAAGGGGTGAATGTCAGCAGGTTGTAGCCGCTCAGCGAGAGCTGGAACTGGCTCATGCCTATGGCCTTCATGAATGGGAAGTGGAAGTCGTAGGCCAGTTCGAGCGACTTGAGCCTGAGGTATTTTGAGTCTTTTTCATACAGAGTGGAGGTGGCGTAGTTCTGGTTTGCGTTCTCCCATGTGGCCCGCGGGTACTCTGCATCCTGCGAAGGGTTCTCCACAGTCCACGTGTTTTCCACGTGATATTTTAGCAGTCCGCCCTCGGTGTTGCCCGAAGCGTTGAGAAATGGCTGCCTGAACACGTCGGATATCTGCCTGCTCACGTTCCAGGCGGCAGTCCATTGCATGGACAGGCTGAGGTCTTTCCACTTGAAACCGAGGTTCAGTCCGGCCACATACTCGGGGTCGTCGGTGTACCCGTAGTCGCGGCTCATGTCGTTTTCGTCTATTTTCCCGTTGCCGTCGAGGTCGACATAGATGGCGTCGCCGGGCTGCAGCTTGTCGTTGGAGACTATCTGGGTGGGGAACTCCTGCCCGAACTCGGCCTCATAGTCTTCTTCGCAGCCTTCGTAATAGTACTTCCAGAACAGGTATTGGCTCCTCGAGCCTATGCGGTGGCCCTTTTCATACTGGTACTCGTTGTTCATCGGGGCTTCCTTCTTCTCCTTTATCTCGTTCTGGTTGTACGACAGGTTGATGCCGGCCCAGTAGCGGAAGTCCTTGTTAATGTCGTCCTGCCACTTCATGGACAGCTCCCATCCCCAGCTGTCGACCACACCCTGGTTGGTGTATGGCACCGTGAAGCCTATCAGCGACGGGGCGCTCTCGTCGGTGAGCAGTATGTCGGTGCGGTGCTCGAGATAGTAGTCGAACGAGGTGCGCAGGCGGTTGTCGAGCACGTTGATGTCTATGCCGTAGTCTTGCTTGAAGGCTTTCTCCCACGTAACCTCGGCGTTGTTCTTCGACGACTCGTAGGCGCCCTTGTGCACCGTGCTGTTTTCTATTCCGAAGGCATAGCCGCGGTAGTCGCGCGAGAAGGTGCCTTCACTGTTCACGGCGTACGGGTCGGAGAGGTACATGAATCGCGAGCCGCCCACCTTGTCGTTGCCCACGAGGCCCCACGAGGCCCTCAGCTTGAGGAAGCTCACGGCCTTTGAGAGCGGCTTGAAGAACTTTTCTTCGCTTATCACCCATCCCACCGAGCCTGCCGGGAATGTTCCGAAGCGGTTTTCGGGCGCGAAGTTCTCGGAGCCGTTGTAGCCCACGTTGAACTCGGCGAGGTATTTGTCGGCATAGTCGTAGGTGAGTCGGCCCACGAGGCCCACATACCCGCGCGCCAAGTCGGGATATTCGGTGCTTGAGTAGTAGTATTCTTTGCTCTGGTTGAACAGCAGCAGGCCCGTGACGGAGTGCTTGCCGAAGTCGCGGGCGTAGTTGAGCGACGCCTCGACGTACCAGTCGCGGTCTTTGTCGGTGTCGGTCGAGTAGCTCACGGGCTCGTCGCTGCCCGACTTCTTGTAGGCTATGGTGCCGTCGTCTTGCTTCACCGGGGTGTATGTGGCCACGCTTGCCGCCCCGTTTTTGTACACGTCGTATGCGCTGTTGTACGACCCTTTCAGCTTGATCGACAGGCCGCGGGTTATGAAGTCGAGCTTCTGGTCGACTATGAGGTCCATGTTGAGCTTGTTCACCTGGGTGTTCATGAAGCCCGACCCGTAGTAGGTCATGCCCGACCCGCCCGTGAACGGCAGCTGCACGTCGTCGTAGTCGGTGGCCGTGTACACCAGCTTGCCGTCAACTATGCCCGGGCTCGAGAACGGGGTTGCCTGGTACATGGCCTTTATCATGCCCGACGCGCCCTGCCCAGTGTACGGCTTGTGGGCGTTGCTGACGTTGCCCGCGATGTTCATCGACACCGTGGTGGTCTTTGTCACGTCGACGTCGAGGTTGGCACGGTAGTTGAACCTGTTGTAGCTCTAGCTGTTGTTGTAGTCTTGGTTGAACTGCTTGAACAGTCCGCCTTGCGTGAACGCCCCCGCAGAGATGAAGTAACGCACGTTTTCTCCGCCTCCGCTTATGTTCACGTTGTGCTGTGTCTGCAGTGTGGCGTCTTTCATGATGTAGTCGGCCCAGTTGGTGCTCGGGAAGCGTATGGGGGCGCTTCCGTCTTTGAACTTCTGTTTCACTTCGTCAGAGAACATGGGCTCGCCACCGTCGTTGGCGCGCATCTGGTTGTAGAACAGGGCGTACTCATAGCTCGAGGCCTGCTCAACCATCTTTGTCGGCGTCAGTATGCTGTAAGAAGTAGAGCCGCTCACGCGCGTCTTCCCGCTCTGGCCGCGCTTTGTGGTTATCAGTATTACGCCGTTGGCTCCCCTCACGCCGAACACGGCCGTGGCCGAAGCGTCTTTCAGCACGGTGATGCTCTCGATGTCGTTGTAGTCGATGTCGCTCATCGAGCGCTCAACGCCGTCAACCTGCACCAGCGGCTCGGAGTCGGTCCATGTGCCCTGGCCGCGCACGAACACGCTCGCGGCGTCGCTCCCCGGCTCGCCCGAGTATTGCACTGTGGTCACTCCTGTGAGCTGGCCGGCCAGCACATTGTTGATTGAACTTACCTGGGTGCGCACCAAGTCCTCACCCTTGATGCTGGAGATGGCGCCGGTCACCGTCACTTTCTTTTGCGTTCCGTAGGCCACTACTTCAACCCCTTGAAGCTCGTTGGCGTTTTCCTTCAGCGTGACAACCATCCCCGGGCGCGCCTCTGCGGTCATGGTGGCATAGCCGACATAGGATATTCGCAGCATGGTGCCGGGCTTGACGTTCAGCGAGAACTTCCCGTTGATGTCCGTGACGGTGCCGATGGTGGCGCCACTGCCGTCGACAACGATGCTCGCGCCGATGATGGCTTCGCCGCTTTCATCGGTCACAGTGCCGCCGACAGTGGCGTTTTGTGGCCTGTTTTGGGCTGCCGCGCGTGTTGGCGGCAGCCCAATCGGGGCCGAGAGGCACAGCAGCATTGATGCTGTCAGTGCCAACTTTGTTTTAAATCCCTCATGCATAGTAGTAATGGTTTTGTAATTATATTTAATAATGTTAGCCACTTTGGCCCGTCATGCTTTGCGGCACACGGGCTTGGCGTGTGGTTTTTGTGTTGTTTCAGATAGCCATCGCGGGTGGCATGGCTGCCTGCTGCGGTTGCTGCCGCCGTCACGGAGGCTTGCAGCGGATGGCTTTTCTGTGTTTTGATTAGTTATAATTTTGCCCAAAATTACTAAAGATTGAAACACCGTAAGAGGGTTATCTATTGAAGTTTTAATGTTTAACGGTGTTTTCGTTAACGCATTTTACGGGACCATTTGTTGGTTTTCGGGATTTAACATACGAGATGGTGTATGCTGTTTGCGGTGTGTCGGCTTTTTTACGAAGTTTGTGCCGGGGTGTGTCGGCTTTGCCTTTTGCTGGCTGCATGGCTGTGTATAGACGAACGCTCGAATGTTACGGCGTGTTAATCAAATACGTCTTAAATTAAGGAAATGTAGGTTCGATTTTGCTTTTTCTTTCGTTTTGTCAATTAAAACAGGTTGTTTGGTGTCTCTGTGCAGTCGGCATGTTGCTGCGGGCGGGTTGGTCTTTCATTGTTTTGGGGCAGGTTTTCCATTGTTGCCGGGTAAGCCGGGCAATGCTGGTGGCCCTCGTTTTTGGGGCTGGTTGGGCCTGTTTCAGGTTCATTTTAACCTTGGTTGGCCGTTGTGCGCACATACAAAAGAGCCCGCAAGTCCATTTCTCGGATCATTGCGGGCTCTGTGTTGGTGGCCTGCCGGGCCGTTGGCGCCAGGCCTTGCGGCCCGTGCAGGCGTCACTTTATGCCTATAAGCTTGTGCGTCTGCAGCGACAGCCGCCATTGCGGGTGGCTCAGTATGTAGTCGATGCAGGCCTCGGTGATGCGGCGGTTGCGCTCGTCGGCGGGCCCGCCCCCCATGTCGCAGGGTTGCAGATAGTAATAGTCGGCCTCTATCCCGAAGTCGGTCACGGGCGTGCGCCCGTCGAACAGGCACTTCAGTTCGTTGCAGCGCCTTACCACCGGGCGCGCCGCCTCTCCCAGAAACTGTTGCTTTGGCGAAATGGTGAGCCAGTCGATGCCGTCAGGTGCTGGTCTTGTGCCGTTGCTCTCCATGGCAATCTCGAAGCCCGCCCCGTGCAACCTGGCGGTCAGGGCGGCATCGGCCTGCAGCGTGGGCTCGCCTCCTGTGAGCACCACGAAGCGTGCGTCGTATGCCGAGACGGCTTCCACAATGTCGCTGTCGCTCATCTCGCGGCCTGTGGCGAAGTCGGTGTCGCAAAACGGGCAGCGCAGGTTGCATCCGGCGAATCGCACAAACACCGCGGCTCTCCCGGTGTTGTGGCCCTCGCCCTGCAGCGAGTTGAATATCTCGTTAATCCTCTTCATCCCTGACGTATTTGGCAGTGTTGCCCTCACTCTCTTGCACAATGGCCTTGTAACAGTTTGGCACTTGCTCCACGCACCATCGCGCCATGTTCTCTGCCGTGGGGTTGAAAGGCAGCAGTTCGTTGAGGTTGCCATGGTCAAGATAGTCGTGTATCCTCGCCTTGATGTGCGTAAAGTCGCACACCATGCCGTTTTCGTCGAGCTCTTTTGCCCGGCAGAAGATGGTGACAATCCAGTTGTGGCCGTGCAGCCTCGAGCATTTGCTCTCGTAGTTGAGCCTGAGTTGGTGGCTCGCAGATATCTCCAGTCTTTTTTCTATGTAATACATGATTGCTTTGTAATGTTGGTTGTGAATAGTTGACAAGGCACTACGGCCACTTAGCGGCGGGCTGGTCATACCACGAGGTCGCTGCCTATGCGGCGTGCCAGCACATCGCGCAGTTGCTGGGCCTCCTTGTATTCCTCCATCAGTTGCCTTATGCGGTCCATGTCGGAGCCCGCCGTGCGCATCTGTGCCTGTATGTCTTTGAGGTGTTTCTTTACAATGTTCATCCTTAGGTCGAGCACCAGGTGGGTCACGCGCTGGCGCAGGTTGTCGGCCGTATGCTTCATTTCGAGGCTCCGGCTCAGCCTGTAGGGGCTCAGCGCGAGCTGTCCGGCCAGTGCGCTTATGTCGATGTCGGGGTGGTGGAGGAAGTAGTTCTCGGCCCTGAACCCTTCTTCCGTGCTGTGTTCCACGGCTTCTGCGAGTATGCGGTTGTAGAGTTCGTCGGTGAATTTGAGCCCGTCTTGCGCGAGATCGTAGTCGATGTATTGCGCGACAGACAGGTTGACGGTCTGCCCGTCGTCTGTTTCGAGCCCTTCGAATATTATCTCGTCGCCGTGGCGGAGCACCTCTTGTATTATCATCCTTTCCACCTGCCGTGTCTGTTCGTCGTCGGTATGCAGTCCGATGGGGGCGTTTCCTGTTGTTGCCTCAGCCGCGTCGCGCGCCATCCTGCGCTCTTCTCGTTCGGCCTCCTTGGCCTTTTCCTCGCGTTCGCCGCTGATGAAGCGGTTCATTGTGGCTATCAGCGTGCGCTCGCTCATCTGCAGTCTCACGGAGCACTCGTGCAGGTAAGTGTCGCGGGTTATCTGGTCGGGAATCACGGAAACGCTCTTCACAATGCTGCTTATGGCCTCCGAGCGTTTCACCGGGTCTGTCACGCCGTTGAGCATCAGCTTGGTCTTGAACTCAATGAAGTCGGTCTGGTGGTCGTCGATGTACGCCCTGAACTCCTCGGCGGTGTGCTTTCGCGAGAAGCTGTCGGGGTCGTCGCCGTCGGGCAGTATAAGCACCTTGATGTTCATCCCCTCAGACAGCAGCATGTCGGTGCCCCTCATGGCCGCGTGTATGCCTGCCTCGTCGCCGTCGTAGAGCAGCACTATGTTTGGGGTGAAGCGCCTGAGCAGCCTTATCTGGTGCAGGCTGAGGGCCGTGCCCGAGTTGGCCACCACGTTCTCTATGCCGCACTGGTGCATCGAGATGACGTCGGTGTAGCCCTCGACCATGAACACCCGGTCTTCTTTGACTATCGATTTCTTGGCCTGGTAGATGCCGTAGAGCTCGTGGTCCTTGTGGTATATCTCCGAGTCGGAGGAGTTGACATACTTCTGCTGCACGCCTTTGGTGCGCGAGTCGAGCAGCCGTCCGCCGAAGGCCACCACCTTGCCGCTCACGTTAATCCACGGGAATATCACGCGCCCGGCGTACCGGTCGACCAGCTCGCCGCTGTCCTTGCGGTAGCACAGGCCTGTCTTCACGAGGAACTCCTCCTTGTATCCCTTGGCCTTGGCGGCCGTTGAGAGGGCGTCGCGTCGCGGCAGCGCGTAGCCAAGCTGGAACTTGCTGATGATGTCGTCGCGGAAGCCGCGGCTTCTGAAGTACTGTTTGCCTATGGCGCGTCCGTCGGGGTCGTTGGCCATCACGCCCTGGAAGTATTCCAGCGCCCACTCGTTGACGATGAACATGCTCTCGCGTTCGCCGGCCTCGCGCTTCTCTTCGTCGCTCAGTTCCCGCTCTTTTATCTCTATGTTGTATTTCCTTGCGAGCCAGCGCAGGGCTTCGGGGTAGGTTATCTGTTCGTGCTCCATGAGGAAGTGCACGGCGTTTCCTCCCTTGCCGCAGGCAAAGCACTTGCACACCCCTTTGGTTGGCGATACGTAGAACGACGGGGTCTTGTCGTCGTGGAAGGGGCACAGCCCCACGTAATTTACCCCTCGCTTGCGCAGCGTCACGAATTCAGACACCACGTCTACTATTTCCGTGGCGTCGAGAATGCGTTCTACGGTGGCTCTGTCTATCATTGAAGTGATGAGGTTTCGATGTCTTGGCCTTGCGGCTCGGGTGCCGTGGGCCGGTTGTGATTTATGGTTGTCTTGTCATTGCGGGTGGGTTTCGGGGGGTGCATTGCCACCGTCGCGTCGCGGCCGGCTTGTGCCTCCGTGCCCGGCTGTGCCTTTTGCGGCTTAGGCCGTGGCGGTGCCAATGGCGCAGTGGCCCGTGGGGTCACTGCGGCGATGGTGGCAATGCAATGTCCCAAACCCCGTTTGGCGGGTTATTTCAAGTAATCCGCCAGCGGGCTCTTTATGTCGCGCAGCCCCTTTGCCACGCTCTTGGCGTTGGTCTGTGCGCCGAGCAGCGACGTGTGGGTGTGGTCGCGGTTGTAGTACTCCATGGCCTTCTCCTTGCTGCCGCATTTCTTGTCGAGGTAGTCGGCGGTGATGTTGTGTACGTCTACAAACTCTACGCCGGTCTCCTTGGCCACTTCGCGGTACCATTTGCCGTAGGTGTCGTTGCGGCGCTCAATCTTTCCGCCGGGCCATTCGTTGCGCGGTGTGAGCGAGAGGAGTATGGGTGTGGCTCCCTTTTCGCGCACGTCTTGGATGAATTTCTTCAGGTACCACCCGAAGGTATATACCACTTCATACATGCCCGAGTCTTTCATGCGGTACACATGGCTTGAGTCGGCGGTGCCGGGTATGACGCCCCGCATCTTCTTGTCGTCGATGGGGCCTATGTCATTGTGGCCGAACTGAATGAGGACAAAGTCGCCCGGCTGCAGCGAATTGTACACTTGGTCCCACCGCCCCTCGTTGAGGTAGGTGCGGGTTGAGCGTCCGGCCTTGGCGCAATTGGCGCAGGTGACCTTCGTTGAGTCGAACACGGTGTATGCCTGCGACCCCCATCCCCACATGCCGTCGGGGTCTTTGTCGGTGTTCTTGACCGTCGAGTCGCCCGTGATGAACACCACCGGCTTGCCCTTCTCGCGTTTCACGGCAACGGTGGGCAGCTCGACGTTGTGCATCATGGCCTGCAGCGGAGCCAGGGCGGGGTCGGTGCTTGCCGCAATGCCCTCGGCTGCGGAGCGGGCGTTCATCTCGGCGCCGAACTTACTGGTGTGTATGTGGTCTTTGTAGAAATGGTAGCTCTCCTTCCAGCGGCCGTACTTGTCGAGCTTGGCGGCCGATATCTCGTTGAGGTCTACGTAGGGCACGCCTTGCTCGCGGCTTATCTGCTCGAGCCATTGGCTCTGTTGCTTGCGCACAATCTTGCCGTCCTTGCCGTAGGCGTCGCGCGGGGTGAGCGACATGAGCACGGGGTTGGCCCCTGCCTTGCGGCACTCTTCGATGTACTTGCGCATGTAGCCGCCGTAGGTATATACGGTATCCTTGGCGCCGGTCTCCTTTATCGTCACAATGATCGAGTCGTTGCCGGTGCCGGGCAGCACGGCGCGGGCCCGTCCGCTGTCGTATGGGCCGTTGTCGTTGTGGCCCAGCGAGATGATCACCCAGTCGCCCGGGCGCAACGCCTTGCGTATGTCGGGCCACAGCTGCTTGTAGAATGTGCGTGTGCTCATGCCTCCGAGGGCCTGGTTCTCAACGCTTATCTTCGTCGGGTCGAAGTAGTCGCTGATGAAAAAGCCCCATCCCCACTGCCCGTTGTTGCCGTTGCCGAGAGTGCCGTTGCGCATGGTTGAGTCGCCGATGAAGAAGGCCACGGGCTTGCCTTTCTTGCGTGTGGTGCCCGGCGCGGGGCGTGACATCAGGGCTTTGGCTATACTGTCGGGGGTGTTGTCTACTACTTTGTTCACATCCTCAACCGGCTTTGGCACTTGTCCGAAAGCCATTGGCGCCGACACGCACAGTGCGGCGATAGCTGAAATCAGTTTTTTCATTTGTCTTGTTTTTGGTTGCATGGCGCGGCAGGCCGCTCCTTTGCCTCAGTTTGTTTTTGACTTCTGCAAAGTTACATCAAATCGCAGACAACACAAAACAAACGGTTTTGTTTTTTAACCCAAATCCCCCTTTTGACCGCCTTGGGCTTGTTTTATCGCCGCCATCATGCTTCCCAACCGCTTCTGTGCCCTTGCCGGCATCTTGTCCGCCGCCGTGCCTCGTCGTAGCCCGCTACGCCTTCGCCACGCTCGCCGGCCAACCTGCTGGGCAACTGGCTCGTTTTGCCGGAGCGGTGCCTCCGCTGTTTGGCGTTCATTTTTCCAGAAAATGAATGCGGCCATGGTTGTTTGGGCTAACGCGCTGGTTTGCAGTGGGTTGCGAAATGGGCCTTTCGGGCTTGCAAAACGTGCCGTTTGGGGTTGCAAAACGGCCCATGTTGCAGAGCGAAACGTGCCGTATTGCTGTTTGGGGTGGGGCGGTAGGCATGCGGGCGCCATGCCGTCGGTCATTGGGCAACGGGCGCAACCCCGTTGTGCATTGTTTTTTCGGCCCGGCCATCTATGGCGGGCGGATGCGCCGAGGCTTGGCCTGCGCCATTTGCCGGGGGGTGGCGTGCTGCGTGTCGTCTGTGTTAAAATAGCATAATATCAGGCAATTACCCTGCGAAACAGTTTGTCTTGTCGGGAAATATCAGTAGATTTGCGATGTTGCGAAATGCCTGCATACAGACCGGTGGCCTTGTTCCGGCATGCGGTGTTGAGGCAACGGCCGCCATCAATCCCACTGATGGCGGCGACGGCACTCTGCCAGTGGGGCACGGCAGCCCCCGGACGGCAGCCTTTTGGCGGTGTGGGCAGTATGGTTAACCTAAAGCGTGAAGGTATGAAAAAATCATTGTTGACGGCAGCAATAGCCCTGGTTGCCTGTTGTTTGCAGGCTTTTGGAACAGGCGACACAAGTGTAAGGCAGTTTAAACTGGCCAACGGCATGACCGTATGGCTGAGCGAAGACCATTCGCAACCAAAGGTGCTGGGAGCCGTGGTGGTCAAGGCCGGAGCCAACCAATGCCCCAATACGGGCATAGCCCACTATTTCGAGCACCTTATGTTTAAGGGTACCGACAAGATAGGCACCACGGATTATGAGGCCGAGAAACCGTGGCTCGACTCCATAGCGGCCAAGTACGACCTGCTGGCCAAAACCACCGACGCCGGCGTGCGGCGCGGTTTGCAGGCCGACATCAACCGGCTGAGCCACAAGGCGGCCGAATACGTGATACCAAACGAGTTCAACAACCTGATATCTTACTTCGGAGGGTCGGGGCTCAACGCCGCCACATCTTACGATTTCACTATTTATTACAATACGTTCGCCCCCGAGTTTGTGGGCCAGTGGGCCGAACTGTGCAGCGAGCGAATGATAAATCCCGTGTTCAGGATGTTCCAGAGTGAGCTCGAGACGGTGTATGAAGAGAAGAACATGGTGGCCGACAACCTGCTGGCGCCGGCCATGGAGCACCTGTTGGGGGCTGTGCTCGAAGGCAGTCCTTACGTGCATCCTGTCATTGGCAGCACCGAGAGCCTGAAGAACCCGAGCCTTAACGAGATGCGGGAGTTTTTCGACAAGTACTATGTCGCGGGCAACATGGGCCTGATAATGTGCGGCGACATCTGCGCCGACACACTGATGCCGCTGCTCGAGCGGTCGTTCGGGCGCATCAGGCCGGGCTGCGCCCCTCCCTCAGCGCCCTTTGCTCTCAAGCCGTTTGACGGCACGCGCACCGTGGGGATAAAGCTCCCGATACCCCTTGTCAAGGTCACGGCATTGGCATACCACACCCCGACCGAGGAAGATTCCGACTACGTGGCGCTGGACATGGCCTCGCAGATACTGTCCAACGGCAGCGGTTCGGGGCTGCTCGACTCGCTTGCCGACACCAAGGCCATCATGGCCGGCTATGCGGTTCCGGCGGCTTTCAAGGATGCAGGCTTCACCTTGGTAGGCGCCGTGCCCAAGATTCCGTTCGGTTCGAAGAAGAAGGCCGAGCGGCTTTGCCTCGAAATGATAGGCAAGGTGAAGCGCGGCGAGTTTCCCGACACCATGCTCGATGCCCTGAAACTGGCCGAAGAACTCGATTTCAAGCTGAGCACCGAGACCATAGACGGGCGCGCCTTGCTCATGCTCGACGCTTTCGGGTATGGCGCCGCGTCGTGGGACGATTACGTGGGGCGGCAGTCGAGGGTGGCGCAACTCACCAAGGCCGATGTGATGGCGGCCGCCAACAAATACTTCGACGGCAATTACATGCGACTGGTCAAGAAGTTTGGCACCTATCAGAAGGACAGGCTGTCGCAGCCCGGCTACAAGCCCGTGACCCCGCGCAATGTAGATGCACGCTCGGATTACGCCCGGCGGCTCGTTGGCGAGCGTCCGGGGAAGGTAAGCCCGAGGTTTGTCAACTTCGACAGCTGTGCCCGCCGCATGAGCCTTGCGCCCCTGGCAACACTCTATGCGGTAAGGAACGACGTCAACGATGTGTTCAGCATCGACTTCGTGTTTGCCAAAGGCACGCTCGACGACCCCTTGGCAAGCAGCGTGGCCGACTACATGGGCGACCTCGGCACCGACTCGCTGTCGCGCCTCGGGCTGTCGGCGGCATTGGCACAGCTCGGCAGCCGCCTTTCGTTTGGCAGCGACCGCAACTCGTTCACCATTTCGCTGATGGGCCTCGACCGCAATTTCGAGCCCACCATGAGGCTTTTCGCCCATTTCGTCAGGCGCGTCAAGGCCGACAAGGACAAGATGGCCGAGCTGGTCACTGGCGCAAAGCTCAGCGCAGGCACCTTTGCCGAAGACTATTCGGACATAGTGCGAGCCGTAGTGGAAAAGATTGCCTATGGCGACAAGTCGTCTTACCTGAACGCCGTGACGGCCGGCCAGTTGAAGCGCATCGGGGCCGACGGGATGGTGAAGTGGTTTAAAGATTTGTTGCACACTGAGTGCATGGTGCTCTATTGTGGTTCGATGGCTGCCGACAGCGTTGCCCTTGCCGTGCGCAACAGCATCGATATCGACGCCATCAACGTGCCCTGCCGTTTCATCAACAGGCCCCTGAAGGCATACGACAGGCCGATGGTGTTTGTCTACAATGCCCCTGGCGCCCGTCAGGCCAATTTGTGCACCTACACTGTGTTGCCCCCGTCGCCCACCGTGCCCCGTCGTGTGACAGAGCAATTGTGGGCCGAATATTTCGGCGGAAGCATGTCGTCGGTGTTGTTCCAGGAAATGCGCGAGTTCCGTTCGCTGGCATATTCCTCTTACGGGTGGCTTACATTGCCGTTGATGGCCAAGTTTGGCGACGCCCCGACGGCTTTCCATACCATCACGGGCACGCAGGCCGACAAGGTGCTCACGGCCGTGGCCACCGTCGACAGCCTGTTTGACAACATGCCGCTGCGCCTCAGCGGCTTCGAGACGGCGCGCCGAAACTTGCTCAACTCTATAAACAATGAATATCCTTCGATGCGCGACGTCGGTGAATACACCGCCTGGCGACGGCTGTATGGATATGATTCCGATCCCGAAAGGCAGCGGGTGCCGTTGATTGAGAAAGCCGTGGCATCCGATGTCGAAGGCTTTTATTCCGATGTGGTAAGGCCGGCCGTGCGTGTTTACCTTGTTGTAGGCAACATCGGCAAGGCCGAGATGAAGGCTCTCGAGAAATACGGCGAGGTGGTGGAACTGCGCAAAGGCGACATTAGCTGCATGTTTTCACGAAAGAAATAGGCTGTGGGCACGGCAAAGAAAAGGGGAGCCCCGACATGCAATGCGCATGTCGGGGCTCCCGCTATTTGTAGTTGGCAGCAGGCTGCAATGGCCTACAGGTTGGCCAGTTCCACCACCTTGTCGATGGCGGCGCTAAGCCCGTCGGGGTTCTTGCCGCCCGCCGTGGCATAGTGAGGCTGGCCTCCGCCACCGCCTTGAATCAGCTTTGCGGCCTCGCGAACCATCTGGCCGGCATTCAGCCCGTGGTCTTTCACCATGTCGTCGCTGAGCATCACGCTTATCATTGGCTTGCCGCCGCCGTCTGTGCCGATGGCGCAAAGCAGGTTTTCGGGCACAGCCTGGCGTATCTTGAACACGAGGTCTTTGGCCCGGGCTGGGTCGATGGGCATCACGGCCGTGATAACCTTGACGCCGTTTATGGTGCGCGCCTTCTCCACAAGGCTGTCCTTGGCACGCTCCACGGCCTGGGCCTCGAAGCTTTCTATCTCTTTCCTCATCGTGTCGTGCTCCTCGATGTACTTGCCAATCACGCCTTTCAGGTCTTTGGCGTTGTTGAACAGCGAGCGGATGGCCTTCAGGGTGTCCTCTATGCCGTAGAGCAACTCTTCGCACTCACGGCCGGTCTTGGCCTCGATGCGGCGCACACCGGCTGCCACAGAGCTCTCGCTGATTATCTTGAACATGCCAATGCGGCCTGTGGAATGGGCGTGGATGCCGCCGCAGAACTCGCAGCTGGGGCCGAAACGCACCACGCGCACCTTGTCGCCGTACTTCTCTCCGAACAGGGCCACGGCCCCCATCTCCTTGGCTTCGGCCAAAGGCATGTCGCGGTGCTCGTCGAGCGGCAGGTCCTGGCGTATCATCTCGTTGACGATACGCTCCGTTTGGCGGAGCTCTTCGTCCGTAACCTTCTGGAAATGCGAGAAGTCGAAGCGCAGTGTGTCGGCGCTTACATACGAGCCTTTCTGCTCGACGTGCTCGCCGAGCACCTGTTTCAGCGCGTAGTCAAGCAGGTGGGTGGCTGTGTGGTTGGCCGCGCTGGCAGCCCGCTTGTCGGTGTCTACGCATGCCATGAAGTCGGCTTCGGGGTGTTCGGGCAAAGTCTTGGCAATATGTACCGGGAGGTTGTTTTCCCGTTTGGTGTCAACGATTTCTATGGTTTCGTGTTCCGAACAAAGTACACCACGGTCGCCCACCTGTCCGCCCATTTCGGCATAGAACGGTGTATAGTCGAGTACGATTTGATAGAACGTCTGTTTCTTTTGTGTCACCTTGCGGTAGCGGAGGATGTGGCATTCGTGTTCCGTGTAGTCCCAACCTTTGAACTCGGTTTCTCCTTCCCTCACTACGACCCAGTCTCCCGTTTCCACGGCGGCGGCGTTGCGTGCGCGTTCTTTCTGCTTCTGCATTTCCGCATGGAACGTTTCTTCGTCCACGGTCATGCCGTTCTCACGGCAGATGAGTTCCGTCAGGTCGAGTGGGAAACCGTAGGTGTCGAACAGCGTGAATGCTTCCACGCCGTCTATGACGGTCTTCCCTGATGCGCGCGTTTCGGCCATCACACGGTCGAGCAGGCGGATACCGGTTTCCAAAGTGCGCAAGAAGGAGTCTTCTTCCTCTTTCATCACTTTGGAGATGAGCACCTTTTGGGCTTCCAATTCCGGGTAGGATTTTCCCATTTCCTGCACGAGCACGGGCAGGAGCTTGTACATGAAAGCTTCTTTTTGCCCTAAGAACGTGTAGGCATAGCGTACGGCGCGGCGCAGGATACGGCGGATGACGTAGCCGGCCTTGGCATTGCCCGGCAACTGGCCATCGGCAATGGAGAAAGCTATGGTGCGCAAGTGGTCGGCCACTACGCGCATGGCCACGTCCTTCTTCGGGTCTTCACCGTACCGGCAATCCGATAAATCACCGATTACCCGGATAATGGGTTGGAACACGTCTGTGTCGTAATTGGAACGTTTGCCTTGCATCACGGCGCACAAACGTTCGAACCCCATACCCGTGTCGATGACTTTGGCCGGAAGGGGCTCTAGGCTTTGGTCGGCCTTACGGTTGTATTGCATGAACACGAGGTTCCATATTTCGATGACCAACGGGTTGTCCTTGTTCACCAGTTCGCGACCGGGAACTTTCGCTTTTTCTTCCTCCGGACGCAGGTCGATATGGATTTCGGAACAGGGACCGCAGGGACCCGTGGCACCCATTTCCCAAAAGTTGTCGTGCTTGTTGCCGTTGATGATGTGGTCGGCCGGAAGGAACTTCTCCCAATAAGAGGCCGCTTCGTTGTCGCGTTCCAGTCCTTCTTCAGGTGAACCTTCAAAGACGGTGGCATACAAGTTGGACTTGTCAATTTTCAACACGTCTACCAGATATTCCCATGCCCATTCGATGGCTTCTTTCTTGAAGTAGTCGCCGAAGCTCCAGTTGCCGAGCATTTCGAACATGGTATGGTGGTAAGTGTCATGGCCTACTTCTTCCAAATCATTGTGTTTGCCGCTGACACGGAGGCATTTCTGCGAATCGGTGCAACGTTTGCTTGTGGCGGGACGGTTGCCCAGGATGATGTCTTTGAACTGGTTCATGCCCGCATTGGTAAACATCAGCGTCGGGTCGTCTTTGATGACCATCGGCGCAGACGGGACAATAAGATGCCCCTTAGACTCGAAGAACTTGACGAACGAGTCGCGGATTTCGTTTGCAGTCATTTGATTTTTATTTTATGCGTTACTATTTTCCAAAAAGTTTTGCAAAGATAGGCCGTTTTGCCTACTTTTGCAAGGAAATGACTGGAAACGAACGGAAAAAGAATTGAATTATGGCACTGAATCCGAATAAGGAGTTGAAACTTTATTATTCCATAGGGGAAGTGGCGGAAATGTTGGGCTTGTCCGAGACTTTGCTACGCTATTGGGAGAAAGAATTTCCCTCGATAACTCCCAAAAAGGCAGGGCGTAACGTACGCGGAAAACCTTGCGGCAAATGGTTTGCTGACAAGCGGCCTTACCGAATCGAGCCAGATCAGCGCGGGCAACGCCTATCAGAACGCGCTGAACAGCAACGCCACCACGCAGACCGATGCTTTGGCGGTGCGGAAAGCCAGGATGTGGAGGATCGGGAACCCGGCGTGAACTGGTGGAGGGAAGAAATGCCTTCGGAGGAGGAATACGCCTTTTGTGAGGAGAACCTTGCAGCGTGCGATTACAAAGTGGATTATGTGCTGACCCACGATGCGCCAAGCAGATTTTTGGATTTTACCGCCCTTGCCCTTGGCGAAAGCAACCGTCTGCACCTGTTTCTGGACGAAATCTTGCTCAAGCTGACCTACGAAAAATGGTTTTTTGGCTGCTACCACAAGGATGTGCAGCTTTCCACCAAGAGCCGGTGTGTGTTCTGTGACGTCATCCCCATGGGCGAGCGGCGCACCGGACTGTTCCACCGATAGGAGGCAAAATGCAGGTCACGGTAAAACTATCCTCCCGGGAGGGGGCGGCGCACGTCAGCGGCATTCTGGCGGGCTTTACCCTGCTGGCAAAGCGCGGGGAGCTGACCCTGCGGGTGCAGGACGAGCGGCAGGGCAGTCCCCTTGCCCGGGAAGCGCTGCTGGAAACCGAGATCAACGGCCGCACGGTGGTATTCGATTTGATGGACGGCTACTTCTACAACGACCCGGCGGCGGTGCTGGCGCTGTTCCAACGGGCAGATGTGGTGTTCAAACGTTCCTTTTCGGAGGAGAAGAACCGGCAGTTCCCGGGCGATATCTCCGCAAAACTGCGGCCATTGGGACTGAACTACTACGTTACCTGTCCGGGCTCGCCGCTGGAAGCGGAGCGCAGCGCAAAGAGCCGCCTGAAGCAGTGGGCACTTTCCACCCGTTGCTATCCGCAGGACTTTG